>TARA_R110001606_G_scaffold88329_9_pt1 | contig 20704 bp, 18 predicted proteins | sample TARA_R110001606 | Tara Oceans TARA_R110001606 (sample SAMEA4398315) | marine metagenome | biome: Polar Biome; feature: [SRF] surface water layer (ENVO:00010504); material: water (ENVO:00002006), including particulate matter (ENVO:01000060) such as... | depth 5 m | reverse complement strand
CCCGAGCTTCTGTTGGAACGACTATGAATCAGGCGGGCAACGACTTCCTTGCCGGCACCCGACGGCCCCGTAATGAGGACGCGGCTGTTGGTCGGGGCGACTTTTTCGATCGTTTGCTGGAGCTGGATCATGACATGGGACCTACAGATCAGCTCATTTGTTAGCTCGCTTCCCCGGGTTTTAAGCTCCGCGACTTCCCGGCGCAGCCGAATTGCTTCCAGCACCCTGTCGACAAGCTGGATGAGCCGCTCCGCCTTGAATGGTTTCTCGATAAAGTCATAGGCTCCCAGCTTAATAGCCTGTACAGCCGTCTCGATATTGCCATGACCTGAAATCATCAGGATCGGCAGGTCAGGCTGATCTTTCTTTACGGCCTGCAGTATTTCAATCCCGTCCAGTTTGCTACCTCGCAGCCAAATATCAAGAATCATCAGGCTTGGCCGCCGATGCGCGATTTCAGCAAGACACTGATCGCTGTTCGCGGCCATACGTGTCTCATATCCTTCGTCTTCAAGAATCCCCGCCACAAGTTCCCGAATATCGGCTTCGTCATCTACAATAAGAATGTCAGCAGACATTTTTAGTCATTCCCCGTTTTCAAACTCGGTTCACTCATTGGAAAAGCAATCCTGACCTTTGCTCCGATTCCAGTTTGCGTATCCATCATGGCGAGACTGCCACCATGTTCCTCCATAATCTTGTTGACGATCGCAAGTCCCAGACCCGTTCCCTTCTCGCGATGGGTAACATAAGGCTCGGTCAATCGGCTACGGTTTTCCTTGGGAAGGCCGCGGCCATTGTCCGTAATCTCGACAATGATCTCGTCATTTGTCGTCTCGATATTGACCTCGATACGTCCCTTTGGCAGTTTTTCACCATCGCCTTCCCGCCCGTCTATGGCATCGGCGCTGTTCTGCAGTAGATTGGTGAGAACACGGTTGACCTGCGACGCATCACAGGCGCAGGTCAACGCTGTCGCCGGGGCTTTGAACTCATACTCGATTTCAGGATGGGCTATCTTCTGCAGAAACACCGCTTGCCCGACAAGTTCGTTAATATCTTCAGGCTTGAATTCCGGTGTCGGCATCCGGGCGAAAGACGAGAATTCGTCGACCATCTGGCCGATGTCCCCGACCTGTCGGATGATTGTGTCTGTACATTGATTAAAGACATCAACATCCTCCAGAATTTGCCGCCCGTATTTTCTCTTTATCCGTTCTGCCGAGAGCTGGATCGGCGTAAGCGGATTTTTGATTTCATGAGCGATACGCCGGGCAATATCCCCCCAGGCGGCCATGCGCTGCGCCGAGACGAGATCGGTAATATCATCAAGGGTCACGACAAAGCCCTGGATACTGCCGCTGGAGATTTCCGCGGAGGCGCGCACCAGAAGATGGCGATGCCCGTCTCCGGCTTGAAGCTGTATCTGCCGCTCCACCACGCGATACGGCTTCTCCCGTATTTCGTCGAGCAGTGCCGCCATTTGCGGCTGTATCTCGGAAAAATATGACCCGATCAATTCAGAACTGGAGAGCCCGAGAAGTTCCGTTGCCTTGCGGTTCGGCAGGTTGATCACCCCATTTTTATCCAGCCCGATAACACCAGAGGAGACACCAGACAGCACAGCCTCGGTAAAACGCCGCCGTTCATCCAATTTTTCGTTGGTCATTTCCAACTCATAACGCTGGGTACCGAGTTGATCGGTCATTCGGTTGAAGGCGCGGCTCAGGGTGGCCATTTCATCATAGGCACGGCTTTCATCGACCTTTGCTGTCAAATCGCCGGACCGGACCCGTTCCGCCGCCTTCACAAGGCTCTCGATCGGACCGACGATACGGGAGGCGATCACCAGCCCAAACCAGACGGCCGCCAGAACAACCATCAGGGCGATGATAAAGAAGATAACGGCGAACTGGATCTGGATGCCAAATCCTTCCTCTTTCAGTTCTTCATACTCTGCGGCGGCAATGCGGGTTCGCTCCATATGCGCAAGCACTCTCGGTTCAACAAACCGCCCGACATACAGAAATCCGTCCAACATCCGATCCAGCCGGATCAGGGCGCGCACCTGATCATCTCCTTCTTCCGTGCTGATAACTACATCGCGCTCCCGCGCCTCTGCAAACAAGGCCGGGCTGATCTTGTCAAACTCGAGGGCGAAGCTGAGATCAGACTGGGCAATAACATTCTGCGCCCCGTCGATAACCACGGCCTCGCTCAGATTGCGGGCAATGACCTGATCGCTGAGATAGGAGCCGAACAAGCCCTGGTTCTCAAGAACCCGTGTCGGCGCACTATTGATCTGCGCCGCCATTTCCAACACGTCGGAACGGATATTCTGGATATGCTCCTTGATATAGGCATCGGCGACAGCGATCGATTCTGACACAGCCATATTCACCGGATCGGAAAAATGCCGCTGGAAGTAAATATTGAAGAAAAGTGCCGAAAATAGCGCCACCATAAGGGCCGGTGCGACGGCAATCAGGGAAAACAGTCGCAGGATACGGCGATGCATCATGCTGCCTGCCCCGCCGACCTGTCCCTTGCGCCATGTCCTGATCAACCGATGCGTGATGATTACTGCCAGAATGACGACAATGACAATATCAACAATAAGCAAAACACGCGTGTAAGCCGGATTATCGATGGTCAGGGATTCATATGTTGCGATGCCGCTCGCGATGGCCAGCATCGCGACGAAAAAAGACGTCTTCGGCCCCAACCCGATCTTCCGTGTCCAGCGGATGAATGAGAAGGACGGCTTTCCCTTAGTTTGCTGTGACTCGACCACAACCCCCTCCGACCGGCTTGTTCATGACGCGATCACGGTCCAAGGATTTCGCATCACTTTCAACTTTACGGTCAAAATACCACATTGTGGCATTTAAGCATCACTTGAGCCCGCGCACAACCTGAATATCCAGCTCCCGGATTTTTTTACGCAAGGTATTCCGGTTAACCCCCAGCAAGTCAGCCGCTTTGATCTGGTTTCCGTTGGTTGCCTCCAGCGACAGCGACAACAGCGGCCTTTCGACCTCGCGGATCACCCGCTCATACAGCCCGGATGGTGGCAGACTGCCCGAATGCGCCGCAAAGTATTTTGCGACATGCCGCTCCACCGCCATACCGAGACTTTCATCCGATCCGGTAATTTCCTCTGTATCGCCAATCTCCTGGGGCTGCAGTTCCTGCTGGATGACCGAAAGGTTGATAACGTCGTCTGAATAAAGGGCGGCAAGGCGGCGCACAAGATTTTCAAGCTCCCGCACATTGCCCGGCCATTTATGCTTTTTAAGCGCCTCTAATGATTCTTTATCAATACTCTTGACCGGCAGCCCCTCCTCCATCGCCTGGGCGAGAAAATGCCGGACAAGGTCGGGAATATCTTCCGCCCGCTCCCGCAGCGGCGGCAGGCGCAACGGTACCACGTTCAATCGGTAATACAGATCCTCGCGGAACAACCCCTGCCGCACGAACTGCCGCAAGTCCCGGTTGGTCGCGGCAACAATCCGCACATCTGTCCGGATCGCCGTCCGTCCGCCGACGGTCGTATATTCCCCTTGTTGCAATACACGCAGAAGCCGGGTCTGGGCCTCGATCGGCATATCCCCGATTTCATCGAGGAACAATGTCCCGCCCTGGGCCTGCTCAAACCGGCCAATGGCACGGGAATCCGCGCCGGTAAAAGCGCCTTTCTCATGACCGAACAGCTCCGATTCAATAAGCTCCTTTGGAATGGCCGCCATGTTGATCGGCACAAACGGTCCCGCTTTACGCTTGCCGTACTCGTGAAGGGCGCGTGCTACAAGCTCCTTGCCGGTGCCGCTTTCTCCCGATACCAACACCGTAAGATCTGTTCCCATGAGGCGCGCCAGCACCCGGTATATCTCCTGCATTGCCGGAGATCGGCCGATCAGAGGCGTTTTGGTCTCATCCTCCTCTTCTGCGCCCGAACGTTTTGCGGCTTTCTTCGGCTTGGAAAGTGCCCTTTCCACCACTTGAAGCAATACCTTCAGATCAAACGGCTTTGGCAGATAATCATAGGCCCCCCGCTCCGTCGCCTTGATTGCCGTCAGCAAGGTGTTCTGTGCGCTCATCACGACAACCGGCAGTTCGGGTCGGATTTTCTTGATACGCGGCAGCAGATCGAGGCCGTTTTCATCCGGCATAACCACATCGGTCAAGATGATATCGCCCAATCCTTCCAGCACCCAGTTGTAGAGCGTAGCCGCGTTGCCAGTAGAGCGCACAACGTAGTTAGCCCGTGCAAGTGCCTGCTCTAGGACAGTGCGAATACTCTGATCATCATCTGCGACTAAAATTGTGCCGGGCATATTATTCCGTATCCGTTTTATTAATGTAGTAAACCGGCAGACGGATCAGCGCCTTGCCACCCTCTCCCGATGTGTCAAACTCGACGATACCCCCATGATCCCCGACAATCTTGGCCACCAGAGCCAGGCCAAGTCCGCTGCCGCCAGCCTTCGTGGTGACAAAAGGATCGAAGATATGCGGCATGATTTCCTCCGGAATACCGGGCCCGTTGTCGTGTATCCCGACTTCCAGCGGCAGTTGCACCTTCTCCTGCGCGCCGGGAACGGCAAGGCGGATACCGTGACGATAGGCCGTGCTCAAGGTGATCTCCCCGCTAGCTTCCGGGGTTGCCTCCGCCGCGTTCTTCACCAAGTTTAAAAGCACCTGAACGAGTTGGTCGCGATTGCCATACACAAAGGGAAGCGACGGGTCGTAATTTTCGCGAAAGGTGATGTTGCGACCAAAGCCTGCCTCGGCCACCCGCCGGACATGTTCCAGAACCTCATGGATATTAACGGCATCACGGTCGATCGGCCGGTCATCCGAAAACGCCTCCATGCGGTCGACAAGCGCGCAAATCCGGTCCGTCTCGTCGCAAATCAGCCGGGTCAGTGCTCGGTCGGCATCAGACGCGTTCATTTCCAACAGCTGCGCCGATCCGCGAATGCCGGAGAGCGGGTTTTTCACCTCATGAGCCAGCATGATCGCCATCGCCGTAACAGACCGCGCCGCGCCGCGATGGGTAAGCTGCCGGTCCATCTTGGCTGCAATGGTCCGCTCCTCGATCTGGACCACCACATTCGGTGTTCCGTACATCAGCGAGACCTGCAAATTGACATTCTTCACGCCGGTTTTGGGAGTTCCAAGATCAACGCTATATTCGGAAACACAATCCCCAAGGGTCCGGACCTGCTCCACCAAGCCCAGTAGCGGGCTGTCGAACGGAACAATCTCCTCCACCGTCATCCGGGTCAGCATTTTCGCCGACAGGGCGAAAAACTCCTCCCCCGCCGGGTTGGTCATGCAGATATACCCGTCGTCATCAATCACGATCAGCGGATCGGGTAAAGCGTTCAGCACAGACAGCGCATCCACATCCGTTTTCTTGCGTTTTGCGCCGCTAAAGGGATTTGGCAGGGCCATGTTATGCGCTTTCCTTCAATTGCAGGTCATTGTAAAACACGTTTATCTCATCGCGCACTTGATGCCGGTCCGTCAGGCGGACGACCTTCTGCCGAAAAGTTTCGCCGCCCGGCAATCGCGCGGAATACCAGCCCAGATGCTTCCTGGCGACCCGGACGCCAACCTCTTCCCCGTAAAGGGAGATCAGGGCGTCATAATGCTCCAGAAGGACGGAGCGTTGCTCATCGAAATCCGGGTCCGGCAGCGTCTGCCCGGATTTGAAATGCTCCGCCACCTGCGACACGAACCAGGGCCGGCCATAGCTGCCCCGTCCGATCATCACACCATCGGCACCAGACTGGGCCCGAGCCTCGACCGCATCCTCAACTGTCTGGATATCCCCATTGACGATAACGGGCAGCGACACCGCCTCCTTGACCTCGCCGACATATCGCCAGTCCGCCGCGCCTTTGAAGAACTGGCATCGCGTACGGCCATGCACCGTCAGCATCCGGATGCCCGCATCCTCGGCGATTTTTGCAAGCTCCGGCGCATTGCGGCTCTCCTCGTCCCAGCCCGTCCGCATTTTAAGGGTTACCGGTATGCTGACGGCATTAACCGTCGCCTTGAGTATCTTTCCGGCATGATCGAGATCGCGCATCAGTGAGGAGCCCGCCATACCGGCCGTTACCTTTTTTACCGGGCAGCCCATATTGATATCGATGATCTTCGCGCCCATTTCCTCATTCAGCCTTGCCGCTTCGGCCATAATCTCCGGATCGCAGCCTGCAAGCTGGACCGCCATTGGCTGGTCATCATTCGCGGAGCGGACGATACGAAGAGACCGCCGCGTTTCCGCGACCATGGCCTTGCTTGCCACCATTTCCGAGAACACCATCCCGGCCCCGTACCGCGTCACCAGACGACGAAAAGGCAGGTCTGTGATACCGGCCATAGGTGCCAGAAAAACCGGAGGGTCGATCGTAATTGAATCGATAGTAATGACCATTTATTATGCAATTAAAAATATGACTAATATTTAGGCACTATAGTGCGGTCTCTGCCGCACTGCAACAGAATCATTCGTAAGCTGTCAATTTTATTGAACCTTCCGGTTTCGCGACCTATTGTCGGGCCATGACAACCATCGCCCTCATCGTCGCCGCCGGCAAAGGCCTCCGAACCGGAATGAGCTTTCCCAAGCAATATATTGAGATTGCAGGAAAAACCATACTCAGGAGAAGCATCGATGCGTTCCTTGAGCATCCAGCCATCGACAATATTTGCGTGGTTATCAGCGATGCGGACTTAGCGCTCTATGACGAGGCAACAAAAGACCTCAACGTGCTGCCGGCGGTAATGGGCGGTGCGACGCGTCAAGAATCGGTCCGCAACGGGTTGGAGAGCCTGACTGATTTGTCACCAGATTTTGTGCTAATTCATGATGCCGCGCGGCCCTTCGTAAGCACCGCATTGATCAGCCGGTGCCTAGAGATGCTGGAAACCGGGCAGGCTGTGTTGCCGACGCTCCCCCTTACGGACAGTCTGAAGACATTTTCCGATGGACAGATTACCGGCTCCGTCAATCGCGATGAAATTGTCGCTGCGCAGACACCGCAGGGCTTTGCTTTTGCGGCTATTCTGGCAGCGCACCGGGCCTTTGACGGCGAGAATTTGACAGATGATACAGCCCTTGCCGCTCGCGCGGGTCTAGGTGTGTCAATAGTTGAGGGGGAAGCCCTCAATTTCAAGATCACCACTGCGGCGGATATGGCGGCGGCGGAGCGGCATATCCTCAAATCTCTCGGGGATATCCGCACTGGCTATGGTTTTGATGTTCACGCCTTCGAGGCCGGCGAAAGTGTCTGGCTTGGCGGCGTTGAAATCCCCTATAGGAAAAAACTGAAAGGCCATTCCGATGCGGATGTGGCGCTGCATGCCCTGACGGACGCCTTGCTGGGCGCTGTTGCCGCCGGAGATATCGGCGTTCATTTCCCGCCCTCGGATCCTGTATGGAAAGGCGCGGCGTCCGAGAGATTTATCTCCCATGCCGCCCGCCTCGTCGCGGAGAAAGGCGGCGTGATCAGCCATGTCGATCTGACCATCATCTGCGAAGAGCCGAAAATCGGTCCGCACCGCGCGGCCATGACAGAGAAAATTGCCGATATCCTGAAAATTCAAAGCGACCGGGTCAGCGTCAAAGGGACAACGACGGAAAAGCTCGGCTTCACCGGCCGCGGAGAAGGCATCGCCGCGCAGGCGGTCGCAACGGTGAGGCTGCCTGAATGAGCCAAAAAATCGCCCCCCTCTCCCTCTGGCATCCGGCGGTTATTCTTTCCACCTGGTTCTGGAGCGGCCTGTCTCCCAAGGCACCGGGAACGGTCGGTTCCCTCGCGGCACTGCCGTTTGGTATTTTGATCTTTCATTATCTCGGTGCACCGGCGCTTGGCGTGGCCTCGCTGATTGCCTTCGGTGTCGGCTGGTGGAGCACGAAAATCTATCTGGAGCGCACCGGGAAAACCGATCCGGGCGAAGTGGTCATTGACGAAGTCGCGGGAATCTGGCTCGCGCTTCATGCGGCGGCGCTTACCCCCGTGATGATATTGGTGACCTTCCTTCTCTTCAGGCTCCTTGACATCTGGAAGCCCTGGCCCATTGGCTGGCTGGACCTAAAAGTGAAAGGCGCTTTCGGCGTCATGATCGATGACTATGTGGCGGGGCTGATTGCCGCCGTCCTGATCGTTATAATAAAAAGGGTATATGATGGGAATTTTTAGCGGAGACATCGAAAAGCTGGCAACCGAGGTGCTGGAAAAATGCCGCGCAAAAAAATGGCAGCTGGCGACGGCGGAATCCTGCACCGGCGGACTGATTGGCGGGGCGCTCACGGATATCGCCGGTTCCTCCGACGTGTTCGATCGCGGCTTTATCACCTACAGCAACAAGGCAAAGGCGCGTGTTATCGGTGTCAGCACGGAGACATTGCGAAGCTTCGGTGCGGTATCGGAGGAAACGGCGCGGGAAATGGCGTTAGGGGCCCTAAAAACCGCAGGCGCGAATATTACTGTCGCCGTAACCGGTATTGCCGGCCCCGGTGGTGGCGGTCCCGGAAAGCCGGTCGGCTTGGTTCATTTTGCCGTTGCCACGGAAGAGGGCGTCGCGGAGCACCGAAAGATGGAATATGGGGATATAGGCCGGTCTGAAGTTCGCATCGCCACGGTAAAGACGGCACTTGAAATGCTCTTCGCGGCGGCTAGCCGCTGACGGATTGATCCTCAACAGACTTGATCCCGTATAGTTCTTTCGCGCGGGTTTCAAAGGCCGAGATCATGCGGGTCACCGCTTCGTTAAAGAGCATCCCGATCGTCTTTTGCAGGATCATTGAGCGGAACTCGAAATCGACAAAAAAATCGATTTCACACCCTTTCGGGTGTTCGTTGAATTGCCAGTGATTGTTGAGATAGCGGAAGGGTCCGTCCATATACTCAACATCAATCCGCATATGTTCTTCATCCAGCGTCACTTTAGACGTGAATTTCTCCCGGAACAGCTTGAAGCCGATCACGAGATCGGCCAGCACAATATTCTCTTTTCGCTCCTTAATGCGCGCGCCGACGCACCAGGGGAGGAATTCGTCATACCTGTCGATTTCCGCCACCAGATCAAACATCTGCTTTGGACTATAAGGGAGAACCCGCTGTTCCGCGTGTGTTGGCATACTCTACTTTATTCCGTACTCGCTTGACTGGTCAGTTCTTGCCATTGGTCCGCTCGCGCGCTGCCTTCAGCTTGGCGAAATCCTCACCCGCATGATGACTTGAGCGGGTCAGCGGCGAGGCGGAAACCATCAGGAAGCCTTTAGCATAGGCCTGCTTTTCGAGAACTGCAAATTCATCCGGCGTCACAAAGCGATGAAGGGCATGATGCTTGACCGTTGGTTGGAGATACTGGCCAATCGTAATGAAATCGATATTCGCAACGCGCATGTCATCCATGACCTGGGAGACTTCCTCCCTCTCCTCGCCAAGTCCGACCATCAGGCCCGATTTGGTGAACATGGTCGGATCAAGCTCCTTCACCCGTTCCAGCAGACGGAGGGAATGATAATAGCGGGCGCCAGGACGGACGGAGGGATAAAGCTTCGGTACCGTCTCAAGGTTATGGTTGAAGACATCAGGCTTTGCCGCAACAACGACTTCTAACGCACCGGGTTTCTTGAGAAAATCCGGCGTTAGAATTTCGATCGTCGTTTCCGGCGTTGCTTCGCGAATGGCCGTGATAACCTCGGCGAAATGCTGTGCGCCACCGTCTTTCAGGTCATCGCGGTCAACGGAGGTGATCACGACATGATTGAGGCCGAGCGTCTTGACAGCCGTTGCCACGTTGACCGGCTCGAAAGGATCTAGGGCATTGGGCTTACCGGTCGACACATTGCAGAAGGCGCAGGCGCGGGTGCAAATTTCACCCATGATCATCATCGTCGCATGTTTTTTTGCCCAGCATTCACCGATATTGGGACAGGCCGCCTCCTCGCAGACCGTAGTGAGGTTAAGGCCGCGCATCAACTCGCGCGTCTCGTTGTAGGTTTTCGAGACAGGCGCCTTCACCCGGATCCAGGCGGGCTTGCGCTGTATCGGGTTGTCCGGCCGGTTCACCTTTTCCGGATGACGAACACGCTTTATCGATGCTGTCTCATTCATAACTCAACCTTACCATCGTTTCTCCCTGTAGACTGGCAGAGAATTAAACTAGATGTGGATCACCTTGCCATAGGCGTCAAGCACGGATTCATGCATGGCCTCCGATATTGTTGGGTGCGGGAAGACCGTATGCATCAGGTCAAGCTCGGTCGCTTCCAGTGTTTTCGCGATGTCGAACCCCTGAATGAGTTCGGTCACTTCCGCGCCGATCATATGGGCGCCCAGCAATTCTCCCGTTTTGGCATCGAATACCGTCTTGACCAGACCTTCCGGCTCGCCGAGCGCTATTGCCTTGCCGTTTCCAATGAAAGGAAAGCGGCCGACCTTGACGTCATAGCCCTTTTCTTTCGCCGCCGCTTCCGTCATGCCGACGGAGGCAACCTGCGGATTGCAATAGGTGCAACCCGGTATATTTGACGTATTTAGCGGATGCACATCCTTCTCGCCGGCAATTTTCTCAACGCAGATTACCCCTTCATGGGAGGCCTTGTGCGCGAGCCAGGGTGGACCGGTCAAATCGCCAATAGCATAAACGCCGGGCTCCCCGGTGCGCGAAAATTCATCCACTACGACATGAGTTTTCTCGACTTTCACCTTTGAATCTTCGAGGCCGATGTTCTCGACATTGCCGACAATACCGACGGCGAGGATGACGCGATCGAATGTATCCGTCGAGCTTTTGTCCTTCTTGTCCTTGAAGGTGGCCGTGACTTTGCCTCCAGACTTCTTCAATTCGGAGACTGTCGTTCCCTTGTGGATGGTCATGCCCTGTTTCTTGAAGGCTTTCTCCGCAAGGGAGGAAATCTCGGCGTCTTCCACCGGCAGGATGCGATCCATCACCTCGACAACGGTAACTTCGGATCCGAGGGCATTGAAAAAGCTCGCAAATTCGATCCCAATCGCGCCGGAGCCGACAACCAGCAGCTTCTTCGGCATAACATCCGGCACCAATGCTTCCTTATAAGTCCAGATCAGCTTGCCATCCGGTTCAAGCCCCGGCAATGTCCTGGCCCGCGCGCCGGTCGCGAGAATGATATGCTTGGCATCCACCGTTATGACGACTTTATCATCCTTGGTCACTTCGAGCTTTCCGCCGCCTTTCAGCTTACCATGCCCATCGATGACCGTGACCTTATGCTTCTTCAGAAGATGCTTGACCCCACCGGAAAGCTGACCGGCCACCTGACGGGACCGGTCCACGGTTTTCTTGAGATCGACGGAGGCGCCCTCGACCTTGATGCCGAATGTTTCCGCATGCTTGATCAGGGTATAGACATCAGCGGTCCGCAGAAGCGCCTTTGTGGGAATACAACCCCAGTTCAGGCAGATGCCGCCGAGGTGTTCCCGCTCGACAACCGCGGTTTTTAGCCCAAGCTGCGCCGCACGAATTGCCGCCACATATCCGCCAGGGCCGGACCCGACAACGACCAGGTCAAATTTCGTCTCGCTCATATCCGGCTCCTCACAGCATCATGGTCAGGGGCTCTTCAATATACCCCTTGAAATATTTAAGTAATTCCGCCCCCATGGCGCCATCAATGACGCGATGATCGCAAGAGAGTGTCACGCTCATCATCGTCGCCATGGCAAGCGCTCCGTCTTTTACAACCGGGCGTAATTCTCCGGCCCCAACCGCAAGAATTGCTGATTGCGGCGGATTGATTACAGCAGAAAATTCCTTGATCCCGTACATACCGAGATTGGAAATCGAGAAACAGCCGCCCTGATATTCCTCCGGCATCAGCTTGCCTGCTTTTGCCTTGCCCGCAAGTTCCTTCATTTCGTTGGAAATCCCGGCGAGACCTTTCTGGTCGGCATGGCGGACAACCGGCGTGATCAAACCGCCGTCAATCGCCACGGCAACGGAAATATCAAAGTCCTTATACTGAAGAATCTTGTCGCCGCCCCAGATGGCATTGGCCGAAGGCAGTTTCTTGAGCGCAAGCGCAGACGCCCGGATGACGAAGTCATTGACCGAGATCTTATACTCATCAGACCGGCCATTCAGTTCCTTGCGCATCGCCAGCAGATTTTCGAGCTCGCATTCAATGGTCAGATAGAAATGCGGGATCGTCTGCTTGGCCTCGCTCAGCCGCCGGGCAATTGTCTTGCGCATACTGGAGAGCGGAATTTCTTCATAATTCCCTTCCGGTGGCGGTGTTGTTGCCTGCGGCTGTGAGGCAGGTGCGGAAGCAGCCGCCTTGGGTGCCTCCTTGTCTGCCTTGGCCGTTCCCGAGGCAATTGCCTTTTCTACGTCCGCCTTGACGATCCGGCCATGCGGTCCGGTTCCTTTGATTGCTTTGAGGTCAAGCCCTTCATTCGCCGCTATCCGGCGAGCGAGTGGGCTTGAAAAGATGCGCTCCCCTTTCTTTGAGACCGGGGCCGGGCCACTGCTACCCTTGACTTCCGGCGCGGCTTCATCCGTCGCCGGTTCGGATTTATCTTCGCCAGCCTTCTTCTTTGGCGCTTCTTCCTTTTCGGGTTCGTCCGATGCCTCCTTCTCCGGCGCCGGTGCCGATCCTGCATCGAAGTCGTCAAGGGCGGATTCATCCTCCCCCTCTTCCAGCAGGATTGCGATCGGCGTATTCACGGCAACATTTTCGGTGCCGCCCTCAATCAGGATCTTGGCGAGCGTTCCTTCGTCCACCGCCTCGACTTCCATGGTCGCCTTGTCAGTTTCAATCTCAGCCAACACGTCCCCGGAGGAGACAGTATCGCCCTCTTTCATTTGCCAGTTGGCCAGCGTCCCTTCGGTCATCGTCGGTGAGAGGGCTGGCATGGTGATGGTAATTGGCATTTTCGCCCCCTTTAATCGCGATAACAGACAGATTTAGCCGCCGCCACAACCTCATCGGCATGCGGAAGCGCCAGTTTTTCAAGATTGGCGGCATAGGGCATCGGCACATCTTTTCCCGACACGCGAAGAACCGGCGCATCAAGATAGTCGAACGCGTGATGCATGATCTGCGCCGTGATTTCCGCGCCAACGCCACTCTGTGGCCAGCCTTCCTCAACCGTGACACACCGGTTCGTCTTGCGAACCGAGGCCAGCACGGTGTCCATATCCATCGGCCGGATGGTGCGAAGGTCGATCACCTCGGCCGAGATATCCTCCTCAGCGAGCTTGTCCGCTGCCTCCAGCGAATACCGCATTCCCATGCCAAAGGAGACAATAGTCACATCGTCACCGGAGCGTTCAATCTTCGCCTTGCCGATGGGCAAAACAAAATCATCCATCACCGGCACCTCGAAACTCTGTCCGTAGAGAATTTCATTCTCCAAGAAAATCACCGGGTTCGGATTGCGGATGGCGGCCTTCAGGAGACCCTTGGCATCCGCCGCCGTATGCGGCGCAATCACAATCAGCCCCGGCACATGGGAATACCAGGACGCATAGCATTGGGAATGCTGCGCCGCCACGCGAGATGCCGCCCCATTGGGGCCACGGAACACGATCGGGCTTCCCATCTGTCCGCCCGACATATAGCGGGTCTTGGCGGCGGAATTGACAATCTGGTCAATGGCTTGCATGGCAAAGTTAAATGTCATGAACTCAACGATGGGCCGCAGCCCATGAAAGGCCGCGCCGACACCGACACCGGCGAAACCATGCTCGGTAATCGGGGTATCAATCACGCGGCGCGCGCCGAATTCATCGAGCAACCCTTGCGTCACCTTGTAGGCGCCCTGATATTCGGCGACTTCCTCACCCATGACGAAAACACGCTCATCCTCACGCATTTCCTCCGCCATGGCATCGCGAAGCGCTTCACGGACCGTCATCTTGGTCATCTCGGTGCCTTCCGGGATTTCCCCGCTGGCATCATAGGCGTCCGGCGTTTTCGAACCCCCGCGTGAGGCCGGAGACGGAGCACGCTCCTCTTCTTCCTTCCCGTCGCTATCCTCCTCCGTTTCCTCCTCGTCAGATGATTTGGACGCAGAGGACGGGGCACTGGGAGTGAAATCATCAAGATCGCTTTCATCCTCCCCTTCTTCGAGGAGAACCGCAATCGGGGTATTGACGGCAACATTCTCCGTCTCTCCCTCGATCAGGATCTTGCCGATTTTTCCCTCATCGACCGCTTCCACTTCCATGGTCGCCTTGTCGGTCTCGATCTCGGCCAGCACGTCCCCGGAACTAACCGTGTCGCCCTCCTTAACCATCCAGCGGGCCAGTTTGCCCTCGGTCATCGTCGGCGATAGCGCGGGCATCAAAATTTCTGTTGGCATTTATCTCGTCCTTCCCAACCTGATCGGCACTTATGCCAAAACATCCGTGTAAAGCTCTTCCGGTTTCGGTTCCGGACTGTCCTGGGCAAATTCGACAGCATCAGCGATAATTGCCTTGATCTCGCGGTCGATTTCCTTGAGCTCATCTTCGGTGTGGATTTTGTCATCGAGAATGGTCTGGCGCAGGTGATCTATCGGATCATGTTCCGCGCGTTTCTTGTTGACCTCCTCTTTCGAGCGATATTTCGCCGGATCAGACATGGAATGTCCGCGATAACGGTAGGTTTTCATTTCAAGAATATAAGGCCCCTTTCCGGAACGAACCCAGTCGACGGCTTTCTTTCCTGCCTCAGCGACGGCGAAAACATCCATGCCATCAACCTGTTCGCCGGGAACATTAAAGCTATCACCGCGCTTATAGAGCTCTGTCTGCGCGGAAGACCGCTTGACCGATGTTCCCATGGCATATTCGTTATTTTCAATGACATATACCACCGGCAGGTTCCAAAGTTCCGCCATATTGAAGCTCTCATAGACCTGGCCCTGGTTGACCGTGCCATCGCCCATATAGCAGAGGGTGATTTCTTTCGTGCCCTGGTATTTCTGGCTGAACGCGAGCCCGGTCCCGAGCGGCACACAGGCGCCGACGATACCGTGGCCGCCATAAAAGTTCTTTTCCTTGCTGAACATATGCATGGAGCCGCCCTTTCCTTTGGAATAGCCGCCCTCGCGTCCGGTAAGCTCGGCCATGACGCCTTTCGGATCCATGCCGCAGGCCAGCATATGGCCGTGATCGCGATAAGAGGTAATGACCGCGTCATCATCCGTGATCGCCGACTTCATACCGACGACAACGGCCTCCTGCCCAATATACAAGTGGCAAAAGCCGCCAATCAGGCCCATGCCATAGATCTGTCCGGCCTTCTCTTCGAACCGGCGGATCAGAAGCATGTCCCAGTAAAACTTCTCAATGACCTCTTTTGAGAATTTCGGCTTGGCCTTGCGGGCACCTGTGCTCGACTTCTTGGTCGCAGGCGCAGGCTTCTTCGCAGCTTGACGTGCCATGGTGTCTCCCATTGATGTGGGCATCGAAGGTATCCCTGCCCTGTCCGATGCGCGTTGTGACTGCATCAGAATGTGTATGAACAGGTCGACTTAGACAAGCTGTATTTATAGATTAACTTTATATCAGTTAATATTTTAGAAAATTACTTCGCACATGCAAAATAAACCGAAAATCAGTTAATATTTTCAGGCGCACGAAATGCAAAATTTCAACTGAACGCACGCAATAAACAATAATAATAATAAATATAAAACGGGATATAAAAAAAACAAAACAGACTATCGCCTGACTATTTTCTGTAAATGACGATCTCGTCAGGGTGAGCAAGCCCTAAAACGTCACGACTGCGCTCTTCCAGCATATCGACATCGAGATTCTCCGGTCGCAGCAAGGCAACCCGCTTTTCAAGCGCCTGTTTCTCGTTCTCGGTAAGCTGGTAAATGGCTTCCGCCCGGTCAATCGCATGCTGAAGTTTCAGATAGGCGAAAAGGCCCCGATCCCCTTCAACAAGATGATAGCTGAAATAGGCAACAGCAAGTATTCCCAGTATGGGTCCGGCTCCGGCTTTCGCGCGCTTGCGTATTTCATGGCTGACGTTCATGAAGTGAGTGAATCAAATAGCGGAGTCGAGGTCAACCGTTAAATTGCCCTCCGGACAATTTAGTTGCGAAAAACATCATAATAGACTGAAATTGCGGAAATTAGGGACGATACCCTCAAGTATATTTCCCCTCGGCGAAAAGCTTACCCTCTTTCTCCCGCCGTTCCTTTAGGACGGGCGAGACCTCTTTACCACTACCGAGATGGGTCCAACGCGCAATATCGGCTAACGCGCCTTTTTTATCCCCCGCATAAATCCATCGATCTAGTTCCGCTGGAACAGCGTTATAATCGCTTTCATTCAGCTTTTTGAGTAATGTTGACGATTTAAAAGCTTCCTCCCCGACATTGTAGGTAAAGGATACCAAAGCGTCGAACTGGCTCTGCTTGAGATCAACTTTCACCGCATTATTGACCGTATCCACCGCCCATTTCACATCTTCCGTGAAATAGCTGTTCGCCTGGGCCTGGGTGATCGTCTCTCCGACCTTTACATCACCCGTATGGCCATAACCGATGGTCATGACCCCTGTTCCGTCATCATAGGCGGTTAGCCGTTCCCCCTCGAAATGCTTAATGAAATTTGCGCCCTGCGAAGAGAGTTCATGCGTCATCATCAGCCTCCAAATATCAAAGTTTTAAATATCTATATTAGATAGCTTTAAATATCTATTTTTCAATTTTGAATTGTAAAATAGAACAGGCACATACCATTGCCCGTTCCGCGTCGAAACGGGGCGCATGGCATACATAGTGGTCCTGCGTGGTTTTCGCGATATCCGCCGGTAAAAGCTATCCGGTGGCTGACTTCTAGCCTTTCAAAATGCTGCGGCCCGCATATTCCGCGGCATCGCCAAGCTCTTCTTCAATTCGGATGAGTTGATTGTATTTTGCAAGGCGGTCAGAGCGGCTGAGGCTGCCCGTCTTGATCTGCCCGCAGTTGGTGGCAACCGCGAGATCGGCGATGGTGGAGTCTTCCGTCTCGCCGGAGCGATGCGACATCACCGCCGTATAACGCGCTTTGTGGGCCATTTCGACCGCTTCCAGCGTTTCCGTGAGCGAGCCGATCTGGTTGACCTTCACCAGGATGGAGTTGGCTACGCCTTGCGAAATGCCGTCGGCGAGCCGTTTCGGGTTGGTCACGAATAGATCGTCCCCGACAAGCTGAACCTTGCTGCCGATTTTCTCGGTCAGCGTTTTCCAGCCTGCCCAATCATCTTCGCTCATGCCGTCCTCAATCGAGATGATCGGATAATCACCGACCAGCGCCGCATAGTAGTCCGCCATTTCACCCGACGAAAGAATTTTATCCTCACCCTTGAGGTGATACTTGCCGTCCTTGAAGAACTCGGTCGAGGCCGCATCCAGCGCGAGATAAATATCCTCACCCGGCTTGTAACCCGCACCTTCAATGGATTTCATAATGAAATCAAGGGCATCGCGCGTACTTGCAATATTCGGTGCGAAGCCACCCTCGTCGCCGACATTGGTATTGTGGCCTGCCTTGGAAAGTTCCTTCTTAAGGGTTTGGAACACTTCCGATCCCATCCGGATCGCATCCGCGCAGGTGTCGGCGGAAACCGGCATGATCATGAATTCCTGAATATCGATGGGGTTATCTGCATGCTCTCCACCATTGATGATATTCATCATCGGCACCGGCAATGTCCGGGCCGAGGCGCCACCGATATAGCGATAAAGCGGCAATCCGCAATCTTCCGCCGCAGCGCGAGCAAGCGCGAGGCTGACACCAAGGATCGCATTCGCCCCAAGGCGGCCCTTGTTCTCGGTCCCGTCAAGCGCCAGCATCGCCCTATCGAGTGCAATCTGGTCATCCGCATCGCGGCCGGAGAGAATATCGAATATCTCGCCATTAACAGCCTCAACCGCCTTCAGGACGCCCTTGCCGCCGTAGCGGGACTTGTCGCCATCGCGCAGCTCCACGGCCTCATGCGCGCCGGTCGACGCACCAGAGGGCACCGCCGCACGGCCAAATGCCCCGCTTTCCAGAAGAACATCGACTTCAACCGTAGGGTTGCCGCGGCTGTCCAGAATTTCACGACCGGTAATATCAAGAATTGCACTCATACGACTGGGTTCCTGTATTTTTTAGAGATTTTTGGCAAGAGTATCGAATTTTTTCAGTGTGGTAAGCAGGGCCTCCATCTGGTCGATGGGTACCATATTTGGTCCGTCGGAGGGTGCGTTATCCGGGTCCTGGTGGGTTTCCATGAAAACCATGGCAACGCCGACGGAGACAGCGGCCCGCGCCAGCACCGGCACGAATTCCCGCTGGCCGCCCGATGTCGTGCCCTGCCCGCCCGGCTGCTGCACGGAATGGGTCGCATCAAAAACAATAGGTTGACCGGTCTGTTCTGCCATAATGGCAAGGCTGCGCATGTCCGTGACAAGTGTGTTATAGCCGAAGCTCGCGCCGCGTTCCGTCAGCAAGATCCGGTTGTTCCCGGCGCTGATCAACTTGTTCGCAACATTCTTCATATCCCATGGGGCCAGGAACTGACCCTTTTTGACATTGATCACTTTGCCGGTTTTTGCGGCAGCAACAAGAAGATCCGTCTGGCGACACAGAAAGGCCGGTATCTGCAGAACATCCACCGCATCGCCCAAGGCCGCACAATGTTCCGGCAGATGCACATCCGTCAGCACGGGAATGCCGAATTCACTGCGAATTCTTTCAAAGACCGGGATCGCGCCTTCGAGGCCAAGGCCGCGCTCCGCCGTATGCGATGTGCGGTTCGCCTTGTCAAAGGAGGTTTTGTAAACCAATGGGATGCCGAGTTTCTGTGTCATCTCATGCAGGCGGCCCGCCATATCCATCGCATGGATCATGCTTTCCATCTGGCATGGTCCCGCGATCAGGGCGATGGGTAAATCGTTGCCAACGGTAAAGTCGCCAATCTGGACGTGATGGGTTTCAGTCATGTCTATACCAATCGTGATTTCTTGACCGCCGCCTCGATAAAACTCTCAAACAGCGGATGCGGCGCGAAGGGTTTTGATTTTAACTCTGGATGGAACTGAACGCCAATAAACCAAGGATGATCTGTAATTTCGACGATCTCTGGTAATTCCCCATCTGGCGAAAGGCCGGAGAATTTATATCCCACCTTCTCCAGAACATCCTTGTAGGCGATATTGACTTCAAAACGATGACGGTGACGCTCATCGATATGGGACACGCCATAAATCTCGCTGACTTTTGTATCGGCGACAAGATCGCAAGGATAAGCGCCGAGCCGCATGGTCCCACCGAGATCGTCATCGGCACTGCGTGTCTCCGTTACGTTTCCGCGCGTCCATTCCGTCATCAGGCCAACGACATTGGGCTCATACAGGCCAAATTCGGACGTGCCTGCATTCGGCATTCCAGCAAGATTACGGCATCCTTCAATGACCGCCATCTGCATTCCAAAGCATATTCCGAAGTAGGGAATATTCTCTTCGCGGGCATATTGGACCGCGCGGATTTTTCCCTCCGCGCCGCGTTCACCAAATCCGCCGGGCACCAGAATGGCATGCGCATCTTCAAGAACGCTGGCCGGGGACACACCGTCGGCTTCAAACAATTCTGATTCCAGCCAGGTAATCTTGACCCGCACCTTGTTTGCGATCCCGCCATGGATCAACGCTTCGGTCAGGGATTTATAGGCGTCCTGAAGCTCAATATATTTACCGACAACCGCAATGGTCACCTCACCTTCCGGATGCAGGACGCGATCAACAATATTCTCCCACTTTGAAAGGTCGGGCTGCGGCGCATCATCAATCCCGAACGCTTTCAGCACCTGTTCATCAAAGCCTTCCTTGTGATAGCTGAGCGGCACTTCATAGATCGTGCGCACATCCAGCGCCTGGATAACCGCTTCTTCCGGAACATTACAGAAGAGCCCCATTTTCCGGCGCTGACCGGCAGGGATTGGCTGCTCGCTCCTGCAGAGAAGGATGTCCGGCTGGATGCCAATTGAGCGAAGTTCCTTTACCGAATGCTGTGTTGGTTTGGTCTTGAGCTCCTTCGCAGCGGCGATGTACGGCACCAGTGTCAGATGTACAAAGACCGCATCATTCTGCAGCTCATACCCCAGCTGACGAATAGCTTCCAGAAACGGCAGCCCCTCAATATCGCCGACGGTGCCGCCGATTTCGACAAGGACAAAATCCTCATCCTCAAGGTTATCCGTCGCAAATTCCTTGATCGCATTGGTGATATGGGGAATGACCTGAACCGTTCCGCCGAGATAGTCCCCGCGACGTTCCTTGCGGATCACCGTCTGGTATATCCGCCCCGTCGTCACATTGTCGCTCTGGCGGGAGGGTACACCGGTGAATCGCTCATAATGACCGAGATCGAGATCCGTTTCAGCCCCGTCGTCGGTGACATAGCATTCACCATGTTCGTAAGGATTCATGGTGCCGGGATCGACGTTGATATAGGGGTCCAGTTTCCGAAGCCGTACTTTGAAGCCGCGCGCCTGCAGGAGAGAAGCCAGCGCCGCCCCGGCAAGGCCTTTGCCGAGCGAGGAAACCACACCACCGGTAATGAAAATGAACCGAGCCATGGAGTTACGTTATAACCAATTCTTTATTCGCCGTGAAGTAAAAGAGGCGGCTTTTACGCCGCCTCCGATATTTTTTGTAAAATGTCCGATTA
>TARA_R110001606_G_scaffold70702_8_pt1 | contig 20798 bp, 15 predicted proteins | sample TARA_R110001606 | Tara Oceans TARA_R110001606 (sample SAMEA4398315) | marine metagenome | biome: Polar Biome; feature: [SRF] surface water layer (ENVO:00010504); material: water (ENVO:00002006), including particulate matter (ENVO:01000060) such as... | depth 5 m | reverse complement strand
CATTTTTGATGATCTAAAATTATTTTATAACACTAAATGATAAAAAACCTAAGGTTTAAAACAAAAAAAAACCTCACAAAAGTGAGGTTCCAAGAATTATAACTTTCTTTTACATTGCAGCTTTATAAATTGCAATTGTGTCTTCTAGAGTAACCTCTCTTGGATTACCACCAGTACAAACATCTGCCAGCGCATTTTTAGCCATTTCTGCAAAATCTTCTTCTTTTACACCTAATTCTTTTAATCCTGAAGGTATACCAACAGATTTAGAAAGTGCTTTAATAGCTGAAATAGCAGCATTAGCACCTTGTGTATCGCTCATTTCTAAAACACCAACACCCATAGCTCTTGCAACTTTTTTTAGTTTATGTGCACAAGCAGGAATATTAAATTGCTCTACATGAGGTAATAAAATTGCATTTGCAACTCCATGAGGCATATCATACATGCCGCCTAATTGATGTGCCATAGAATGAACAAAACCAAGACCTGCATTAGAAAATGCCTGACCAGCAATAAACTGTCCCCAAGCCATTTTACTTCTAGCTTCAAGATTTTGACCATCTACAACTGCTATTTCTAAACTTTGAGAAATTAATTTAATTGCTTCTAAAGCTAAAGCATCAGACCAACCAAAAGCGCCTTTTGTTACATAAGTTTCTATAGCATGTGTTAATGCGTCCATTCCTGTTGCAGCAGTAAGTGCAGCTGGTTTTCCTAGCATTAATTTAGGATCATTTACTGCAATAGATACTAAACAATTTTTATCTACCATCACCATTTTAATATGGCGTTCAATATCAGTAATTACATAATTTATAGTTACTTCACTTGCAGTACCTGCAGTTGTGTTTATTGCTATAATTGGTAAAGATTTATTTTTTGATAAATGAATTCCTTCATAATCCCCAATATTACCTCCATTTGTAGCTAAGATCCCTATGGCTTTTCCACAATCTTGAGGAGATCCACCGCCTAGAGTCAAGATAAAATCACAATTGTTATCTTTTAATAACTTTAATCCGTTATCTACATTTAGAGTTGTAGGGTTTGGCTGCACATCGTCATATAATACTATTTCTATGTTTGAAGCTTTCATTACTTCAATTACTTTTTGCGCTACACCGATTTTAACTAAAATTTGGTCAGTAACAAAAAGTGCTTTTTTGTATGAAAGGCTTTTTAATTCTTCTCCAAGATCATTTAAAGCTCCTGGTCCTATTAAACTTAAAGGTGGTAAATAGATTCTTCTGTTTTGTAACATTTTTAATTTTTTTTATATGTTTATAACAGGTTAAAGGTATTATTCTTATAATCTGACATTAATGACTAATATCATCTTTTAAGCTCCTCAATTTTATTCATTTAAGAACAATATTTTAAATACTATTTATTTGTACTGTAAAGGTTTGATTTACATTAAATTGCACAATAATGTTCTTCGGGGGGAAATATTTCAGGATTATTATGGTAAAGAAAATGATTGATTAGAGCAATAAAAAACCTCACGAAAGGTGAGGTTTTTAATATTATAAAGGATAAAAAATTATTCTTCTGTAACTTCTTTACTAACTGCTTTATCAGCAATAATTCTTTTTTCTCTGTTAGCTACTTCCCAAGCTGTATAAAAAACCAAACGAGCTCTGTTTTCTAACAATTCGTAATTAATTTTATCAGGCGTATCTGTATGTTTGTGATAATCTGCATGTGTACCATTAAAATAGAAAATAATTGGCACATTGTATTGCGCAAAATTGTAATGATCAGATCTGTAGTAATAACGATTAGGATCATTTTCGTCATTATATTTATAATCTAAATTAATTTTAGTGTATTTTTTATTCACTTCTTCAGATAAATTGTGTAATTCTGTACTTAATTTATCTGAACCAATTAAATATACATAATTGGGATCGTCTTTATGTCTGTCATCAATTCTACCCACCATATCAATATTTAAGTCACAAACGGTATTTGCAATCGGAAATATTGGGTTTTCTGTATAGTATTTAGATCCTAATAAGCCTTTTTCTTCACCCGTAACATGTAAAAATAACACAGAACGTTTTGGTCCTTTACCAGCATCTGCAGCCTTTTTAAATGCTTCAGCAATTTCTAAAAGAGCAACAGTTCCAGATCCATCATCATCTGCCCCGTTATATATTTTACCGTCTTTAATACCTTCATGATCTAAATGTGCAGAAATTACTACAATTTCATCTGGTTTTTCTGTTCCTTTGATAAAAGCAACTACATTTTCTGAATCATTAAATTTACCACGACGTGAATTTTTATTCAACCATTCTGATGGTACTTCTTGAAAATAATCATCACCACCAATGGCAGATGCTATTCCTTGAGTTACATAAAAGTTTTTTAAATATTCAACTGCTTTTTTTTGTCCAGGTTCGCCAGTTTCTCTTCCTTCAAATTCATCTGAAGCGTAAATAAATAAGTGAGTTCCTAAATCTTTTGCAGTAATAGTTGCCGCATATTTTGCAGCTTGATCTACGTTTGCATCTTCTGTTGATACATTTTTACTAGATCCACAAGCTATAAAAGCCAAAGCACTAGCAGCATAAAGTATTTTTTTCATCGAATAAAAAATGTTTAGTTTAATTTGATTAGCATTCAAAAGTAACGAAAGTTACAGTTTCTTCAAAATTACTTTTTGTTTATGATAAACTGTTGTAAATTTCTGTTAAAATTAACAATTTCGTTAGGAAATAAATTGTCAAATGCATTTTTTTCTATTAATTCTGATGGAGTTCCAGTAATTATTTCATCATTCGTAAACAAGATAATTTCGTCTGCAAATTTGATAGAAAGATTTACTTCGTGTGATGACATAATAATTGTTTTCGAAGTTTTTTCTACTAAACTTTTAAGCAAACAAAAAATTTTGATGGTATGATGTAAATCTAAATGCGCCGTTGGTTCGTCTAAAATAATAATTTCTGTGTCTTGCGCCAATGCTCTTGCAATTAAAACTCGTTGTAACTGACCATCACTTAATTCGTAAAAACGTTTATTTTTAAGGTGATTGATTTCGGTTTCATTAATTGCCCAATTTATTTTTTCTAAATCCGCATCAGATAATTTATCAATCCAATTCGTATAGGGTTGTCTGCCAAAAGCAACGAGTTCAAAAACAGTTAATTGACTTTCTGGTAATCTTTCTGTTAAAACCATACTTAAGCAAGTTGCTAATTCTTGATATTTGTACGTTTTTAAATTTTTATTGTTGATGAAAATTTCTCCACCTAATGATTCTTGAACTTTAGAAATCGTTCTTAATAAAGTCGATTTTCCAATTCCGTTTTTACCTAAAACAGTAACTAATTTTCCTTTTTCAATAGCTAAATCAATTTGAGACGCTACAATATTTTGCGTTTTTTTTGATTGATAACCTATTGTTAGGTTTTCAATTTTAAGGACGGTATTTTTAGTTAGCTGTTTAATCGTGTTTTAATTTAATTGTTTAACTATTTTTTGAAGAAATCTTCTGTTTTTTAATCATCAAAAATTAACTTTATACATTATAAGTCTTTTACACAAATATTCTTTTTTTTCTGATCAACAACCAAATAACGATTGGAGCACCAAATAGTGACGTAATTGCATTAATTGGAAGCGTAAATTCGCTTGTTGGTAATTGTGCAATTGCATCACAAATTAACAATACAATTGCGCCAATAATTGCTGTTGACGGAATTAATATTTTATGATTAGAAGTTGTAAAAAGCATTCTTGCAATATGCGGAACAGCCAAGCCTACAAAAGCAATAGGACCAGAAAAAGCAGTAATTACACCTGTTAAAATACTTGTAATTAATAAAATAATATTTCTACTTCTTTTTATATTAATTCCTAAACTTTTTGCATAATTCTCGCCCAATAAAAAGCTATTTAATGGTTTTATAACAGATATTGTTCCTACAATTCCAATCAAGTAAATAATTGCAAAAACACTAATTTCATTCCAACTTAAATTACCTAAACTTCCAAAACTCCAAAATAGAAATTGCTGAATTTGAGCAGCTTCAGAAAAATAAGCTAAAACACTAATTATTGCAGATGTTAAGCTACCAAACATTAATCCGATTATTAGAATAGACATGGTATTTCTAACCTTATTTGCAGCAATAATTACTGCGGATAAAACTAAAAAAGCACCCAAACTTGCGGCAATTGGTAAAGACCAATTAGAAATAGAAGCGTTTAATAAAAATCCTCCAAAAATCGATGAACCTAAAATTAATAACGCCACACCTAAACTTGCGCCCGATGAAATTCCTAAAACAAAAGGACCAGCTAACGGATTTCTAAAAAGCGTTTGCATTAATAAACCGCATATTGATAAGCCAGAGCCCACTAAAACGGCGGTAATTGCCTTTGGTAATCTAAATGTTAGTATAATTGTTTCCCAACTTTCCTTGTGAGGAATTCCTCCAATTAACGTAGTAAAAATGTCTTTAAACGGAATTGAAACTGAACCTAAACTTATGTTTGCAAAAAACAAAATTACTAGTAAAACCAATAATAGAATAAAGTGTTTTATGTAATTTGTTTGTTTCATTGAAGAGTATTTGGATAGCTTATTAAAAACTTAATTTTTAAAATCTTTTAAAAATTCTACTAATTTTTGAATAGCTAATCCTCTATGAGAAATTTTATTTTTTTCTTCGGATGTCATTTCTGCAAAAGAAATTTCATATCCTGCGGGTTTAAAAATAGGATCATAACCAAAACCTTTTTCACCATTTTTTTCTGTTAAAATTTCACCTTTACAGATTCCTTCAAAAATATATTGATGCTTATCAATATTTAGGCAAATTGCAGTTCTAAATTGAGCTTTTCTGTCTTCTTTTTTTTCTAATTCTGATAATAATTTTTGCATATTTTTTTCAGAATTGCTAGGTTCACCAGCAAAACGTGCAGAAAACACACCGGGTTTACCTTCTAAACTATCAACTTCCAGGCCAGTATCATCAGCAAAACAATTGTAACCAAATTTTTGAGTAATATAATTGGCTTTTAATTTTGCGTTGCCTTCTAAAGTAATTTCAGTTTCTTCAACTTCATCAAAACAATTAATGTCGTTTAAACTCAAAACTTCAATAGTGTTTGGTAACATTTTCTGAACTTCAGCAAGCTTATTTAGATTATTGGTGGCAAAAACAAGTTTCATTATTTCTTGGTTAGAAAATTTAAAAGCCTCAAAGTTACAAAAGATAAAACACGTTTTACTTAGTTTTTGATAATTAAAAATCCTTCTTAAGTTTTTAGCAATGAAATGAAGTTTAATTGATTTGTAGAAAGTACTATATCAGTAATTTAGTCTATTAGAAACGATAATATAGTAGTTGAAGTAAAAAAAAGCAGCAATTTTATTGAAAACTAATTTTATCTGAAAAGAAAAAAGTATAAATAAAAAAACCTGCTAATAGATGTTTTTCTCAGAATTAAAGTAACGCTATTTTATCTTCCCCCAAAGTTAAAAAATTACTCGTTACAATTACTTTAAAAAAACATTACATATTAACAGGTATACCTTTTCTTTAAAATGCAATTTTAATAGATACAAGTATTTCACTTGCATTTCAAAAATAGTTTAAATACTAATAGGTTTTACTTGTAAAATCACTGCTTTGTTGCAGTTTTAAGCAAATCAGTAAGATTTTTAAAGAATCAGTAAATTTATTCATACAAAAAACAAGCTATTTTATTACATTTGAAACAAAAAACAGCTTGATAGAATCATTTTTATTTTTGTTTACAGGTATTATTGGTTTAATAACCTTAATATTAATGCTAAGGTTTTATAAATCAAACCCATTTTGTAATTTTTTTTTGATACTTATTTTTAGTATTATCTCTTCACGCTTTTTAATTCATGGTAGTTATCAATTAGGTTTGCAAACTTTTTTAAAACCAGATAAAGGATTGTATTCTTTATTGTTTTTAACGATAGTTCCTGCTTCTTATTTATATTATTATCATTTAACATCTTTAGAAAAAGAATATAATTTTAAAGATTTAAAACACCTTATTTTTATTGTAGTTTTATATGTTATAAATTCAATTGAAGCTTTAGATGATAGCTTTCTTTTTTATTTTGGACCTATTACCAATTTCTTTTTTATAGCAATATTTATGCTATTTTATTTAATATTGATTTTTAATTTATTAAGTAGAAAAATATGGTTTAAAAAGAATTTGGAACTTAATAATGAACATTTTAAACTAATTAAAAATTGGACTATTTCTTTTTTCACAATCAATACGCTTGGTAGTGTAATGGTTTTGGTTTCTATATATACAGAATTTAACAAAGGAGAGGATGTTTCTGGAAAAACGATGGCTATTTTTTCAATGCTTTTTTGGCTGTTTATTTTTTTTAAAATTTTAATATCACCAGAAATACTATATGGTTTACCCATACTAAATAAAAAATTATTAAAATTTAATACAGATGAATTTCAAAAAAATGAAATAACTGCTCGTAATAATTGGATTTTTAATACAGGTGATATAAAAAGTAGTCAAGATCAAAAATTACAAGAAAAAATAATAGAAAATATAGAAAGCTATATTTTAGAGGTTGATAAATTAAGTGAAGAAACCTTAATTTTTAGAAATCAAAAAGCTTCACAAAGTGATATTGCAGAAAAATTAGGTGTACCAACAAGTCATGTTGTTTATTTATTTAAATATCATTCCAAAATATCTTTTTCAGAATATAGAATGAATAGTAGAATTCAGGATGCTATAAATTTAATAAATAATGATTTTTTAAGTAAAGAAACCCTAGAGTCTCTTGCTTATAAAACTGGTTTTTCGTCTTACAATCCTTTTTTCACTGCCTTTAAAAAATTAACGACCTTTTCTCCTCAAGATTATTTGAAAAATAAACATACCGAATAGCTGATATAAATTATTCATAATGACAAGGTTCATTCTTTAAAATTTCAATTCCTTTTATAATTCTACTATAAAAACACGATTCATTTGGTGGTAAAAAGTCATTTCTGATAAAGAAATTTTTTCTTGAAATTTAGCATAAACAGCATCAGAAAAATCATAAAGACAATAATTGCTAAAACCAACTGTGTAATACTTCGATTCATTTTTCTTTACAATCAAATAAAACAATTAAAATTAAATTTTTTACTTGTAAATAGAAGTTTCATAATTTTAATTACAAATTATTCGAATGAATAAGTGCGATTATAAAGTTTTTGTATTTATGTTTTTTTTCAAAAAAAAAGTAAAAACGTGATATAAATCATTTATTAGAAAATATAAAAAACAGTTTAATTTTTTTGATGTAAAAATGGCTGTAATCTAAGCTATATGTCATAATTGTTACATATAGAGGCTTCATAAGTTTGTTAATTTGTAGCTTAAAATAGAATATTAAATTTTGAGTAAAACTCATTAAAAAATTAAATAAATGAAGTACGTTATTGTAGGAGGAGTTGCTGGTGGAGCAACTACAGCAGCTCGTTTGAGAAGAATTGATGAACATGCAGAAATTATCATGTTAGAAAAAGGTCCACACATTTCTTATGCAAATTGTGGATTGCCTTATTATATTGGTGGGATTATTAAAGACAGAAATAAACTTTTAGTGCAAACTCCAGAGAGTTTTAATGCACGTTTTAATATAGATATTCGTATTCATTCTGAAGTGATTTCTGTAGATTCTGATACGAAAAGTGTTGAAGTTAGAAAAACGAAAACAGGTGAAACCTATACAGAAACGTATGATAAATTAATTTTATCTCCTGGAGCATCAGCAATAAAACCTCCAATTCCTGGAATTAATTCTCCTAATATTTTTACGTTACGTAATGTTCAGGACACCGATAAAATAAAAGCATTTGTAGATGATGAACATCCAAGAAGTGCAGTTGTGGTTGGTGCAGGTTTTATTGGTTTAGAAATGGCAGAAAACTTACATCATATTGGTGTTAAAGTTACTGTTGTAGAAGCTGCTAGTCAGGTAATGAATATGATGGATAGCGAAATAGCAGCTCCTATACATCAGCATTTTAAAGAAAAAAATGTTGGTTTATTTTTAGAAGATGCTGTAAAAGAGTTTGTTCCTAATGGAGATCTTATTGAAGTTCATTTATCAAGCCAAAGAGTCATAAAAGCCGATTTTGTAATCCTTTCAATAGGTGTAAAACCAGATACGTTTTTAGCAAAATCTGCAGGAATTAAAATTGGTGAAGCAGGAGGTATTTGGGTTGATGAATACTTGCAAACGTCTAAAGAAGATATTTATGCTGTTGGTGATGCTATCGAATTTCCTCATCCTATTACTGGAAAACCAAGTTTAGCTTTTTTAGCGGGTCCAGCAAATAAACAAGGACGTATTTTGGCAGATAATATGGTGTATGGTCATAAACGAAAATACCAAGGTTCAATAGGTACAGCCATTGCAAAAGTGTTTGATTTAACAGCAGGTATTACAGGGTTAACACACCGAGGTTTAAAAGCTTTAGGTAGAAAACACGAAAGTACAATTGTAAATGCAGGCTCACATGCAAGTTACTATCCTAGAGCAATGCAAATGATTATGAAAATTAGTTTTGATCCAGACAACGGTAAATTGTTAGGAGGTCAAATTGTAGGATATAATGGTGTAGACAAACGATTAGATTTGTTGGCTACAACGATTAAAAATGGCGGAACAATTTACGATTTACAAGAAATTGAGCATGCGTACGCACCTCCATTTAGTTCTGCAAAAGATCCTGTAAATCAAGCAGGTTTTAATGCAGAAAATATTATTAGAGGATTGTTTAAACCATTATCTCCTTTCCAATTTAAAAAACGTAGTATTAAAGACTCTTTTGTATTGGATGTTCGAACAGCCGAAGAGTATTCTTTAGGCAGTATTGACGGAGCTTTAAATATTGATGTTGATGATATTCGTAATCATTTAAACATGATTCCTAGAGATAAAAAAGTTATGATTTATTGTGCTGCTGGTTTGCGTGGTTATGTTGCCGCACGTATTCTTCGTCAATATGGTTATGATGATATTTACAATCTTTCTGGAGGTTTAAAAGTATACAAACAAGCAATGGCAGAGCAATCTAATCCAATCTTTTTTAAGAATGAGATAAAAGCTAAAGATGTCATAGAACCAATTATTCCAATAAATATAAAAACCATTGAAGTAGATGCTTGTGGTTTGCAATGTCCTGGTCCAATTTTAAAACTGAAAGAAACGATTGATGTAATGTCTGATGGAGATCAGATGGAAGTTACAGCAACAGATCCCGGCTTTTTTGGTGATGTAGAATCTTGGTGTAAGGTTACAGGTAATAAATTGATTACAAGAGAAAGTAATTCAGGTGAAATTAAAGCTGTGATTCAGAAGCAAAAAAAAGAAACACAAAGTTTACAAACTTCTTTAGATCATAAAACAATTGTTGTTTTTAGCGATGATCTAGACAAAGCACTTGCATCATTTGTTATTGCTAACGGAGCTGCAAGTATGGGAAAAAGAGTAACCATGTTTTTTACTTTTTGGGGTTTAAATGTGATAAAAGATGCAAACAAACCTAAAGTGAAGAAAGATACTATGGGGAACATGTTTAGTAAAATGATGCCATCACACGCAGGTGAATTAAGTTTATCGAATATGAACATGGCTGGGATGGGACGATTAATGATGAAATGGAGAATGAAAGACAAACATGTAGATGCTTTAGAAACCATGATTCAAATTGCACAAGAAACCGGAATTAATATGATTGCTTGTCAAATGAGTATGGATATTATGGGCGTAGATAAAGAAGAGTTAATTGAAGGTGTTAAAATTGGAGGCGTCGCTAATTATCTTGAAGAAGCAGAACAATCTAATTTGAACTTATTTATTTAAAAGTGATTCTTAGGAAATAAAAAATAGTTTCTAAGAATCCTTAGAAATATCAAAGATCGGCATCAAAAAGTACTAAAATTTACACGTACTTTTTGCCGATCTTTTTTAGTTACTTTTTTATGATTTTTTGGGATGTTTATTAGTTTAAATTTTCATAAAGATTTCCCTTCCCGAGTTTATATTGAGCGCAGCCTAAATAGAAAGGATAGGATGGGCTTTTTATTCATGATGATAAGGTTCATTCTTAAGAATTGTAAAACCTCTATAAAGTTGTTCTACAATAAAAAGACGAATCATTTGGTGGGAAAAAGTCATTTTTGATAAAGAAATTTTCCCTTGAGATTTCGCATAAACAGCATCAGAAAAACCATAAGGGCCGCCAATTACCAAAACCAATTGTTTAATTCCGGCATTCATCTTTTTCTGTAAATAGTTAGAAAACTCAATTGAGGTAAAGTGTTTTCCTTTATCATCTAACAAAATTAATTCGTCGGTATTTTGTAGTTTAGATAAAATAAGTTCGCCTTCTTTTTCTTTCTGCTGAATTTCGCTCAAATTCTTTACATTTTTAATATCAGGAATTATTTCTAACTCAAATTTTATATAATGTTTTAATCTATTTTGATATTCCTCAATTAATTTAATTAATTGTTTGTTATCAGTTTTACCAATGGCGAGAAGTTTAATTTTCATGCGACAAAATTACGAATTATGAATTACGATTTCTTATTTTTACATCAGAATTAAAAATTATGATATCAAAAGAACAATTTGAAAAGGAATTAGATTTAATAATTGTGAACGCAATTAGAGAAGATATTGGTGATGGCGATCACACATCGCTTTCTTGTATTCCTTCGGATGCAAAAGGAAAGGCGAAATTGTTGGTAAAAGACGACGGAATTATTGCAGGAGTTGAATTTGCAAAACAAGTTTTTAAATATGTGGACGCTGACTTGGAAGTTGAAACTTTTATAAATGATGGAGAAAAAGTAAAATATGGAGATATCGTTTTTCATGTTTCTGGTAAATCACAATCTATTTTAATGGCAGAACGTTTGGTTTTAAATGCGATGCAAAGAATGAGCGCAATTGCTACAAAAACTGCTTTTTTTGCAGATTTATTAAAAGGTACAAAAACCAAAGTTTTAGATACGAGAAAAACCACACCAGGAATTAGGGCGTTAGAAAAATGGGCTGTAAAAATTGGTGGAGGAGAAAATCACCGTTTTGCCTTGTATGATATGGTGATGATTAAAGATAATCATATAGATTTTGCTGGCGGAATTACGGCTGCAATTACAAAAACTAAAAAATATTTAGCCGAAAAAAATCTTGATATTAAGATTATTGTAGAAGCTAGAAGTTTAGAAGAAATTAAAGAAATTTTGTCTAACGAAGGTGTTTACAGAATTCTAATTGATAATTTTAATTATGAAGACACCAAAAAAGCGGTGGCTTTAATTGGCAATACTTGTTTAACAGAATCTTCTGGCGGAATTAACGAAGATACCATCAGAAAATATGCAGATTGTGGCGTAGATTTTATTTCATCGGGCGCATTAACGCATTCTGTTTACAATATGGATTTAAGTTTAAAAGCGCTCTAAAAAGTTCAAAATTTAATATTCAAAATTCAAGGTTTTACGCATCAACTTTGAATTTAGAACTCGAAACTTAAAATTTTTTGTATGGACGATTATTTCGATAATGAAGAATTCTTAAAAATTGATTTTACAAAAACGAACATCAAGAAAGGGGAGTATGATAATTGTACTTTTGTAAATTGTAATTTTGAAGCAATTCATGCGTCAAATATGCAGTTTGTAGAATGCGAATTTATTGATTGTAATTTTAGCAATACAATTGTTAATAATACTGCTTTTAAAGATGTACAGTTTATCAATTGTAAATTATTAGGTGTAAAATTTAATGAATGTGATTCTTTTTTATTACAATTATCATTTAAAGATTGTCAATTAAATTTTTCAACTTTTTATAAATTAAAATTGACAAAAACAAAATTTAGTAATTGCAATTTAGAAGCTGTAGATTTTACTGAAACTATTCTAACAAACTCTTTATTTGATAATTGCGATTTAAAAGAGGCTGTTTTTCAGGATGCAAATTTAGAAAAATCAGATTTTAGAACAGCATTTAATTTTAATATCAATCCAGAGAGAAATCGGTTAAAAGGAGCAAGGTTTGCCAAAGAAACTCTTGAAGGACTTTTATCAACCTATAAAATTAATATTGAATGAAAAATGTAAATTTCTTATTGGTATTTGTACTTTTCTTTGTGATTTCTTGTGCAAATGAAGAAAAAAATATTCAGATTTTTGGTTATTCTTTGCATAATGATAAAATTCAAAAACTGAAATTAAATCGTATTCAAAAAAATAACATCAAGTATTTCGAATATATAAACTCAAATGATTCTATCAAAGATTTAAAAGTAATTTTCAATCCAGAAAAAGATTTTTTACTAGTAGATATGGATACTTTTTACGTTCTAAAAAACACATATAATTCAAAGGTTTTAGAATTTAAAATGTATCAAACTAAAGAAAACAAAAGTCATAATAGAACTCTAGTTTTTAACGATACCTATGGCCTTTTGGCTAGTTTAGCAAATGGTGCTGATTTTATATTTTTAAAGGATTCTGTATCAAGTAACGATCGTACAATTATTTTTAAAGAAATATTTCTAGATTTAAACAAAATTAATTAAAAGTTAGGTTTTAACTTTGTAATTCTCAAATTCTGTTACTGAATTAAATGACAAAAGAAATAGAAAAAAACTTATCTAAAATACCAATTGTAAATTTATTGGTAAAATTTGGGAAGCAAATAAAAGTACCAGGTTTAGAAGGAATGTCTTTGTACGATGTTCTAGAAATGTACAGTATTGGTATTATTAGAGGTGCTTTAACATCGCGTGCTGGCGGAATTGCTTTTAGCTTTTTTATGGCAATTTTTCCGTTTATGCTGTTTATTTTAACATTAATTCCCTACATCCCAATTGAAGGTTTTCCAGAAGGGTTATTTTCATTTATCAAAGATATTTTACCACCTCAAACTTTCGAAGCGGTAGATTCTGTGTTAATTGATATTACAAATAATCAATATAGTGGTTTGCTGTCTTTTGGATTTTTAGGTTCTATTTTTTTAATGACTAACGGAATCAATGCTATTTTTGGCGGTTTTGAATATTCGTATCATGTAAGCGATAATCGTAATGTTTTTAAAGCCTATTTAATTTCATTAGCAGTTTCTTTATTAATCTCTTTATTTTTAATAATTACCATCACTTTAGTGATTTTATATCAAGTGGCGTTAACGAAAATGAATGACAAAGGTTGGTTAAATACAGAAGATTTAAACCTTTTTAATTATGGTAAAAACATTCTGTTTTTAATTATGATTTTTACAACCGTTTCTTTGTTGTTTAGATTTGGTACAAAACAAGTTAAGCAAGTAAAATTCTTTTCTGCAGGCGCAATTTTAACTACGAATTTATCATTGTGTACCTTTTATTTATTTGGGATTTACGTGGTAAAATTTGCACAATACAATCAATTGTACGGCTCCATTGGTACACTTTTAATTCTGATGTTATTTGTATGGTTAAATGCAATTATCTTGTTGTTAGGTTTTGAGTTAAATGCATCCTTGTTTATGTTGAAGCAAATAAATAAAACCGATTCTACTCAGTAATTTTATTCCTTTTTTACGATATTTGCCGACTCAATTAACAATTACAAATTTTGAATTACGAATTGACTGTTTAATTGATTGAATTCGTAATTAATAATTTTCAATTCAAAAGTAATAAATGAAACCAAGCATACCAAAAGGAACTAGAGATTTTTCGCCAACAGAAGTTGCAAATCGTACTTATATAATAAATACGATAAAAGCATCTTTTGAAACTTTCGGATTTCAACCAATAGAAACGCCAAGTTTTGAAAATTCAGAAACCTTAATGGGTAAATATGGAGAAGAAGGTGATCGTTTGATTTTTAAAATTTTAAATTCTGGTGATTTTCTTTCTAAGGCTGATGAAAAATTTTTATCAGAAAAAAACAGTTTAAAAGTAACTTCGCAAATATCAGAAAAAGCATTAAGATATGATTTAACAGTGCCTTTTGCAAGATACGTTGTGCAACATCAAAATGAAATTACATTTCCTTTTAAAAGATATCAAGTACAACCTGTTTGGAGAGCAGATCGTCCACAAAAAGGGCGATTTAGAGAATTTTTTCAATGTGATGCAGATGTTGTTGGTAGTGCATCTTTATGGCAAGAAGTAGAATTTATTCAATTATATGACACCGTTTTTGTTAAACTTGGTCTATCAGAAACAACAATTAAAATCAATAATAGAAAAATTTTATCAGGAATTGCAGAAGTTATTGGCGCTCAAGATAAATTAATCGATTTTACTGTTGCTTTAGATAAATTGGATAAAATTGGTAAAGAAGGCGTTGTAAAAGAAATGTTATCCAAAGGAATTACAGAAGATGCCATCCAAAAAGTACAACCATTATTTAATTTTACGGGTTCTAATTTAGATAAATTAGCTTCTTTAGAAATGATGTTACAAACATCCGAAGAAGGAAAAAATGGCGTTGAAGAGTTACGTTTTGTCATAAATGCCATTGAAGAATTAGGTTTAGCCTCTGCAAATTTAGAGGTTGATGTAACCTTGGCAAGAGGATTAAATTATTATACGGGTGCAATTTTTGAAGTTTCTGCACCAAAAGGTGTACAAATGGGCTCTATTGGTGGCGGAGGAAGATATGACGATTTAACAGGAATCTTTGGCTTAAAAGATGTTTCTGGAGTTGGAATATCATTCGGATTAGATCGTATTTATTTGGTTTTAGAAGAGCTAGGGTTGTTTAAAATAGTTGATTTGCCAAAACCGAAAGTTATTTTCTTAAATTTTGATGCATCAACTGATGGTTTAAAAATGAAAGCTTTAAAAAGTTTAAGAGAAAATAATATAAAATCTGAATTTTATCCGGATTTAGCTGAAAGTAATAAAGCACAAAAACGACAATGGAAATACGTTACCAATAGAGAAATAGAATTTGTAGTTTCTGAAGTAGAAAACGAGAGTTTCATTTTAAAAAATATGATTTCTGGAGAGCAAACAAATTGTAGTTTATCAGAATTAGTAGATATTTTAAAAAAATAAAAATTATAGTTTTATAGTTTTTATTGATTAGTAAAATAAATTAGTACGTTGTAAACACGTAAATTTGCATATTAATATTGATTGAAATGTTTGAATTGAGCAGCAAAATGAATGACGAAAGAATTGACGAAATTGGAGAGAACCACATTGGTACTTCTGCCAAAAATCCTTTAAGAGCAGATGCTTTTGATATTTCTGATGAAGAAAAAATAAAAAAAATAGAAGAAAGTGTTAGAGATATTTTAAACACTTTAGGAATGGATTTAACAGATGATAGTTTACATGGAACTCCAAAAAGAGTTGCTAAAGCATTTGTGAATGAGATGTTTATGGGATTAAATCCTAAAAACATGCCAAAACCTTCTACTTTCGAAAACAACTACAATTATGGCGAAATGTTGGTAGAAAAAAACATTGTGGTGTATTCTACTTGCGAACATCATTTATTACCAATTATTGGTAGAGCGCATGTTGCTTATATTTCTGATGGAAGAGTAATTGGATTGTCTAAAATGAACAGAATTGTAGAGTATTTTTCTAAAAGACCTCAAGTACAAGAACGTTTAACAATGCAAGTTGTGCAAGCAATGCAAGAGGCTTTAGGCACTCAAGATGTTGCTTGTGTTATTGACGCAAAACATTTATGTGTAAATTCTAGAGGAATTAAAGACATAGAAAGTTCTACAGTAACTGCAGAATTTGGAGGTAAATTTAAAGAAAAAGAAACAAAAAGGGAATTTTTAGATTATCTAAAAATGGGTACAAAATTCGAATAGATTTCGATTTTTTAATCCTCAAAATATATTTTAGTATACAATCCGTTTAGAAATTCTAAACGGATTTTTTTATGCCGATTTTTCACAAAAAACAGATGTTGTATGGGTCTTGTATTGGTAAAATTGTAGTTAATTTATTAATATGATAATTTTGTATTGTTTTTGTAGGCAATTTAGCAGTTTTTTTGATCTTTAAGTTGTATATCTTTATAAAAAAATAAATCTTATGTATAAAAAAAACTTAACAAAACTATTTTCTTTAGTATTCATTACGTTTTCATTGTCCATTTTTTCTCAAAAAACACAAATTGGAATTGGAAATAAAATCAATAGTAACCCCGTAACAAATGCGCCAACACCTCCAGCTCGTGAATCGTTAGATGTAATCTCAATTTTTAGTGATTCATATAATAACGTATCTGGTGCAAATTATAATCCAAATTGGAATCAAACTGGTTTTGGTTCTGCAAATGCGGCATTCCAACCTACAGGATCTGGAAACGCAGTTTTGGCTTATACTAATTTTAATTATCAAGGAATTGAATTTAATTCAGTGCAGGATTTATCCTCTATGGAGTTTTTACACTTTGATATTTGGACGGTAGCAGGCGTAATTCCATCAATAACAGTAATTAGTTCGGGTGCAGAAATCCCTCACGCAATTACCAATGGAGATGGTACATGGCAAAGTATTAATATTCCTATAACTGGCATAACGGGTGATGTTACAAAAGCAACTCAATTAAAATTTGCTGGAGGTAATGGTACTACCTCTGCTATTTATGTAGATAATATCTATTTTTATAAAAGTCCAACAGCTACAGGAAAGGTTGCTACTTTAAGCGCATTAGAAGTAGATGGAACTTCAGTTGCTGGTTTTACTCCAAATAAAAGTGCATATTCAGTTGAATTAGTAGGAGGAACAACAGAAGTACCACAAGTTACTTTGGCTACAACTTCAGATGCTGCTGCTTCAAGAGTTATCACACAAGCGTCTTCAATTCCTGGGGCAGCTTCTGTTTTAGTAACTTCACAAGATGGTTCAACTACTAAAACGTATACGATATCTTATTTTATTGGAGCACCTAATACAAATGCCCCAACACCACCAGCTCGTCAAACATTAGATGTTATTTCAATTTTTAGTGATACTTATAATAATATATCTGATGCAAATTACAATCCAGATTGGCAACAAACTGGTCTAAGTTCTGCAAATGTAGCCTTTCAACCAACGGGTTCTGGAAATGCAGTTTTAGCATATACAAACTTTAATTATCAAGGAATAGAATTTAGTTCAGTTCAGGATTTAACAGCTATGGAGTTTTTACATTTAGATATTTGGACTGTTAATGGTGTAGCGCCTGCGATAACTGTAATTAGTTCAGGTACAGAAATTCCTCACTCAATTCCTAACGGAGATGGTAAATGGCAAAGTATAGAAATTCCTGTTGCAGGGATTACTGGTGATCTTACAAAAGCTATTCAATTAAAATTTACAGGAGGTAATGGTTCTTCAACTGCTATTTATGTGGATAATATATATTTTTATAAAAGCCCAACAGTTTCTGGTAAAGATGCAACATTAAGTGCTTTAAAAGTAGATGGAAATACCGTTGCAGGTTTTACGCCAAATTCTCAAAACTATTTGGTTGCTTTACCTGGAGGAACAAAAGTAGTTCCTCAAATTACTTTAGCTACAACTACAGATGCTTCGGCGTCAAGAGTAATTACACAAGCTACAGCAATACCTGGTGATGCTACTGTTGTAGTAACAGCACAAGATGGCACAACTAAAAAAACGTATCAGGTGTCCTTTTTTATTGGTGCACCAAATGTAAATGCGCCAACACCACCTGCTCGTAATGCCATAGATGTAATTTCAATTTTTAGTGATACTTACAATAATATAACAGGTGCAAATTACAATCCAAATTGGCAACAATCAGGTTTTAGTTCTGCAAATCCAGAATTTAAACCAACTGGTTCTGGAAACGTAGTATTGGCTTATCCAAATTTTAATTATCAAGGAATAGAATTCAATTCTGTGCAAGATATATCAGCTATGGAATTTTTACATTTTGATATTTGGACAGTTAAAGGGATTACACCTACCGTTTCTGTAATTAGTTCTGGTACTCCAATTTCTAAAACAATTCCAAATGGTGATGGTAAATGGCAAAGTATAGAAATTCCTGTAGCAAATATCACTGGTGATGTTACAAGAACAATTCAATTAATGTTTAATGGAGGTAGTGGTTCTCCTAGTGCTATCTATGTAGATAATATTTATTTTTATAAAAATCCTTCGGCTGCTGGTAAAGATGCAACATTAAGTGCGCTAAGAGTTGATGGAACTTCTGTTGCAAGTTTTACACCTAACACAGTTTCATATGTAATGCCTTTAGTAGGAGGAACAACAGTAGTACCTCAAATTACGTTAGCAACAACTACAGATGCTTCAGCAACAGCAGTTATAACACAAGCTACCTCAATTCCTGGCGAAGCTTCTGTACTTGTAACTTCTCAAGATGGTTCAACCACTAAAACGTATAAAGTATCATTTTATATTGGTGCACCAAACGTAAATGCGCCAACACCAATTGCTCGTGAAGCTTCAAATGTAATTTCAATTTTTAGTGATGCGTATACGAATATAATAGGTGCAAACTATAATCCAGATTGGCAACAAACTGGTCTTAGCTCTGCAAATATTGAGTTTAAACCAGCAGGTTCGGGAAATAATGTTCTTGCTTACACCAACTTTAGTTATCAAGGAATAGAATTTAATTCAGTTCAAGATTTAACTTCTATGGAATTTTTACATTTAGATATTTGGACTGTTAATGGTTTAAAACCTAGTGTAGTTATCATAAGTTCTGGTACAGAAATACCTCATTCTATGCCTAATGGTGATGGTAAATGGCAAAGTATAGATATTCCTGTTGCAGGGATAACAGCTGATATAACTAAAGCTATTCATTTAAAATTAATTGGAGGTAATGGTTTTTCTAATGCTATTTATGTAGATAATATTTACTTCTGGAAAGCAGCAGCTCTTGGAACCAATGATGTTGAAATTTCGAATTTTAATGCTTTTCCTAATCCGTCTAATAATAGTTGGACCATTAAAACTAATAATGTGACTATTACTTCTATTAAAGTATTTGATTTACAAGGTAAAAATGTGTTTTCATCAACACCAAATACAAACACAACAGTTATAGAAGGAACTCATTTAAAAGGTGGGGTATATTTTGCTCAAATAAAAACAGCATCTGGTGTTAAAATTATGAAGCTTATTAAAAAGTAAAATTGTTTTATTAAACTTAGATAATAAATAAATTAAAATATGACATTTAAAAATCAATTAGTACTTAAAGAATTTTTTCTTTTAGTGATGTTGTTTTGTGCTTTTTCATTATCCGCACAAACAACTCAAGTTGGAAGTGGAAGTTATACAACATCTTTTCCAGGAACAGATGTTGCTGGTAGAAATGGATTTCCCTCTGGTGCACCACAATTAACTGGTAATGCAGCAGGAAAACCTGTACCAACAAATGATTGGTGGTCTAAATTAGTAAAAGAAGATCATGCAGATAATTTATTTAATTATCCTATGACCTTAAAAACCACAAATAATGGTTTAATTGTAACCTATATTCCTTCTGGAGTTATTGGAGATTCTGCACCAATTGAAGTAAAACTATCTGGTTTATCAACAACAAAAACCACAGTTTCTGATTATTCTGATTGGACTGTAACCATGAATTGGAAAGATGCCAATCATGAATTAAAAACAACAGCAGGAATTGGAATGCCTTTTTTATATTTTGAAAAGGATGCTGATGATGTGGTAGAAATCAAAGTAAATTCTGGTACAGCAACTATAAGTAATGAAATGCTAATTGTAGAAAATGCTACAAGTGGAGCAGATTTTGTTTTTTATGCGCCTTCAGGCAGTTCTTGGGTAAATTCTGGCATTACTTTTACATCTACATTAAACGGTAAGGCGTATTGGTCTATGGTGATGTTGCCTCAAAATACAGCTAATATAACTAGTGCAGCACAAGAATTTAAAAAATATGCCTATGTTTTTCCTACAAATACAGAAACTTCTTGGGCTTATAATGAAGCTTCATCAAAAGTAACAACAACATTTAATGTAACTACAGATGTAAAAGAAGGTTCAGAAACAAACATGTTATTAGGTTTATTGCCTCATCAATGGAATAATTTATCAGCAATGTCTGCAACTCCAAATGAAGCTACTTATAGCTCAATTAGAGGAGCTTTAAAAATGTTAAAAGGAAATACTTTTTCAGTAGAAAATACTTTTAAAGGTATTTTACCAACGCTGCCTTATTTAGCAAATTATAGTGAAGGTTTTAGTCCTGCTGCTTTAGATAGTAAAATTGCTCAAATTGAAAATGATGGTTTAGCAACTTGGACAGATTCTTACAACGAAGGACAAGTGATGAATCGTCTAATTCAAACGGCAAGAATTGCAGATCAAACAGGCAATGTTGCAGCAAGAGATAAAATGATTGCAACTATTAAAGAACGTTTAGAAGACTGGTTGTCTTTTGAATCTGGAGAAAAAGCATTTCTTTTTTATTATAATGCTGCGTATTCTACTTTAATAGGTTATCCTGCAGGTCATGGACAAGATTCGAACATAAATGATCATCATTTTCATTGGGGATATTTTATTCATGCAGCAGCTTTTATGGAGCAATTTGAACCAGGTTGGATGAATCAATGGGGAGATATGATAAATCTTTTAGTGAGAGATGCAGCTTCATCAGACAGAAATGATGACACGTTTCCTTTTTTAAGAAATTTTAGTCCGTATGCAGGTCATAGTTGGGCGAATGGATTTGCCTCTTTTCCACAAGGAAATGATCAAGAATCAACA
>TARA_R110001606_G_scaffold57239_4_pt1 | contig 20829 bp, 36 predicted proteins | sample TARA_R110001606 | Tara Oceans TARA_R110001606 (sample SAMEA4398315) | marine metagenome | biome: Polar Biome; feature: [SRF] surface water layer (ENVO:00010504); material: water (ENVO:00002006), including particulate matter (ENVO:01000060) such as... | depth 5 m | reverse complement strand
TCTGCTCCTGAGTTTCTAAATAAGAAAGTCATTCCTAAGTTTCCTGAATTTATTTTTGGAAGACTTATTACTAATGCATCTGTAGCAATATTATGGTCTATACTTGCATCTCCTGCAGGTACTGAAACCGATGCAGATAATGTCTTTTGTGAAACTTGATTTCGTTCCACATCATTTGATAAATAGTTGAAAGTGCTCATTTTTTTTATTTAATTTTTATTTGTTATTATTTATTTAATCTTGCTAAAACTCTATCTAATGCAGTTCCTACTCTTTTTTGAGAATATAAGAAACCATTTGTAGATTTTTTATTACTTGATTCAGGATTATGTTTAATAGGATTTGCTGAAGGTTGAGAAAGTTCTTCTTTTACTTTTTCTTCTACTTCATTAAATTCTTCTTTAACTGTTCTTGATTTAGGTTGTCTTGAAACTTCCATTTCAACTTCTTCCTCTTCCATATAATCTTCATCTTTTTTGTAATCCATTTTAGATTTCATATCCGAAATGGCATCTTCAAGGTTTTTTATCCTTTTTTCCATACCTGCCCAATCTTCTACATCAGCTTCTTTTCCATCATCTTCCATCTTTTTTTCTTTGTCGTCGTACATATCCTCTGTTTCTTCTTTCGCTTCTTCTTTTTGTGGAACTTCATCAGATACTTCTCTCATATCTCCAATAATTCCTTCTTCTTCAACTACAAGTAGTCTTCCATCTTCGAGAATATATTCACCGACTGGCATCGCTACTTTTTCATCGTCTGTTTTAATAAAAATTTCTTTACCTTTTTCAAAAGATTCCGATTCTATTAAAGTACCGTTTTCAAGTTTCATTTCTTCAAGTTTTACCTTCATATCTAAAAGTGTCTTGATTTTGTTTAACATTTCTGTAGATTTCATAATATATATATAACGTGATTAATTTTTAATTTTGTATTTTCATATTGTTCGTGTTATTGAACCGATGCCCTGAGCCCATATAGAACCATCGCAACATTCCCTTGAATAAGTATTTTCATCAGGACACAAACAAGCTCTTTGACCGCCATTTTGTGAACTTCTTGCAGGTATATATCCTACACTATTAGGACCAACATTTTTTCTTATTCTTTTAGGCATTTAAAATATCTTTTATAGACTCAAGTAATTTACTATTTTTAACTTCCATTTTTTCTTCAACTGATTCTTTTGGAGATTCCATTTTATCCGCAAAATAACCTTCAATAGAAAACCCTTTTACTTTATTTGTTTTGACATATTCATTCCAAACTTCGTCGTTGTTAACTTTTACAGTACCCATCCAAGTACCTATTGGAACATTCATATTATACATTCTACTTTTGTCGTTTATTTCACTTTCAACAATCCACGATTCAACAAGCGTTAAACCACTTAAAGAATGCTGATGTTCTAATGTAGAATTATTTTGATTACCATTTTTTAAATATAATTGTGAAGCTTTTGAAATTGTATCTTTTGAAAAATAAATATAATATTCATCTTCGCCTGATTTTCTATATATCGGTTTATTAGGAACAAGTAATGCTCCCATTAATAGTTTTTTATCTTTACTTACTTCCGCAAGTTTTAATTCTTGTTTTTTTAAAGCGACAAAATCTTCTTCAATGGCAGGAGATTCAACTATACTTATTGCATCAACTCCAGATTCTTCTTGTTCCTCATCGAGCACTAATTCTATAATTCTCATAATAATATAACGTATTTATTTTTAATTTTTGCTTTTATAGAGTTGCACCTTCTATAATATTTCTTTCAAGTCCTTGAGCGGTAGTAACGTCATTACTTACTACATATGCTCGTGCAGGTGCTTGTCCTCCAATAGCGGTTGCTAATTGATTTGTGTCACTTGCTCCTACTACATTGAAAGCAGGTGGTGCAGATGCAGGAGTAATTGACGGAGTTTGTATGCTTCCTCCTCCTCCTCCTCCTCCTACTTGTGAAGCAGCTTTTTTAGTTGAACCTACTGCTGCATTTACCGCACTTAAAACACTCGCTCCTGTAGCTATCGCTGTTAATATAAAAGGTATATTAAAAGGTGGTGGAGCAGTATTTGCGGCTTTTGCTACTGAACCTGAAACTTCCGCAGTTGCTTCAGAACCTGTTACTATTGTATCTGATACTGCTTTTTTAGCATTTGCAATAGAAGATTTAGCATTTAAAATAAATTCTTTTGCTAATAATAATTGTTTAGCTAAAAGTAATGCTTTACCTAATGCGGTTGTTTCTCCTGCTAATTGAACTGCATTGTTAAATGTATCTTGTTGTTGTTTCTTTTTATCATCTTCAATCTTTTTTAATGCTTCAGCTTGTACGGTAGCATCGTCTATAATTTTTTGTTTTCTTTCAGCATCTTTTTCATCAAACTCGCCTTGTTTTTCTTTTAACTTTTCATCTCTCGCTGCTTCTAATTCATCAGTAACTAAATCGTTTGCTATTGCTGCATCTATAAGTTTTTGATAATGTTCTTGTATTTTAGTTAATTCAAGTGCTCTTGCATCTTCTTCACTAACTGCTTCGGCATCTCTAATATTCTTTTTTAAATCAACAAGTTCTTTTTCTTTTTTTATTTTTTCATCGTCTATTACTTTTTGGTCAGCTTTTGCTTTTGCTTCTATACCTTTTCTTTCAGCTTCAGCTTCCCTTAAATTTGTAGTAATTTCTGCTGTAAGTGTTTTAGCTTTTTTTAATCTTGCTGTTTCTAAATTAGTTAATTCAGCTTGTAGTCTTGCTTGTTCATCTAAGTCTTCTTTTGTAGATTCACTTAATGAATTTTCCAGTTTTTTAGCTTCAAATCTTAATTTAGCAGCAGCAATTTCTTTTTTAGTAATTTCTTCATCTATTCTCCCAGCCTCTTTTAATGCCGCTATTCTATCTCCTATACTTACGTTTTCTTTGTCCGCTGCTTTTTCTCTAAGTTCGTTAAATCTTCTATTTGCTTCCGCTCTTTCAAGCAACAAATCTCTATCAATTTTGTCAGCTTCCGCTCTTTTATCTGCTAATTCTCCTGCAAGTTTAATTTCTTTTTTAGTTTCCTCTCCAAAGTTTTTAACTCCCTCAGTTACTTTATTTATTGATTCAAGTGCATCATCAAAATTACCTGTTACAAAAGACATTATTGCATTACCAAAGTTTCCTAAAATATCAGTTACATTTCCTATGACCACTCCTATTTGTGTCATCATCTTTGCAAATTTATTTTGTCCTGCTTCAGAATTTGTTAATGCGGTTGCTACTGCTGTTATTCCAATAACTAATGCACCAATTCCTGTTGCGATTATTGCAACTTTCATTAATTTAAATCCTTTAGTAGCACCACCTATTCCTTGTATCATTCCTTGGAATCCGCTTATAGCTCCACCTGTTTGTTTATCAATCATTCCAAGAACACCTGAATAATCTCTTTGTTCTTTTATAGTAGTTTGTAATTCTTTATTAGCTTTTGCTCTTGCTTGTTTGTTTTCTGTTAATCTTGTTTTAGTTCTTTTAAGATTTTTATTTTGTTTCTTTATTTCTTCATTATATTTAATAATTCTATTAGCATCTTTTTTACTTGTTTTATCTCTTAAATCTTCAAGTTTTTCGATTTGTCTTTGTGTATCTTTTAACAAATCTTCTTGTTGTTCAATAGTTAAATTGACTTTATTAAGTGCTTTTTGAGCTTCCTTTGTGTCTGCACTAATTACAATTACTTTACTTATTCCCATATCTGTTTAATTTGTTTTATTGCTTCTTTCCAATTTGTTGCTAATTTATATTTTCCTTTTGCTATTTTAATATTTTCAGATTTACCATCTACAATTTTTAATAAGCTTACTATCTCTTTTATCATACTTTATTTAATAATTCAAATTTTGTTTCTCCTGTAATTAAATTTATATCTGTTTTGTTTATTATGTAATCTTGATTATTAATAACAATAACATCATTCATTTGTAATTTGTAAATAATATTTAAAGGTAAATAACAACTTACTTTTATTATTCTTCTTTTAGTATTGAACACATTACTTATATAAGTATTATAAAAATTTTGAAATAATGTTCCTGAAAAACCACTTGCTCCAGTATATTCGTTTCTTTCTTCGTTAAAATTTATATTGTTTGTACTTGTACTAAAAGCTAATTCTTGACTATTAGATGGTATTATATAATCATCTATTGCTACGTTTGTAGTAGTTGTATTCATAAATGAAATTTCAGTTCCGTTAGTTTGTTTAATAGGATAAAATAATAAGGGTTTACCTAAATAAGGTTCTTGGTTATCATCTACAAATCTTCCGTATTGAATAGTTGTTGCTTGAGTAGTATTCGATTGATTAAATAACCTTTCATATTGCATATGTTCAAAAGGAACTATAATTTTATAAGAAGTGTTTGGTCCTGTTAATCTTGTTCCACCTGAATATTTTAATGCTCCCCAAGCTGTGCTATTTTCTTGTGAAAATGTAGCAGCTAATAATGTTTTTAAACCTTGATAAGAAAAACTAATTTCATTGTAAGGTAAACCAACATTAATAGAACTTTTATCTACTTTTACATAGTTTGATATATCCCAAGTATTAAAGTTAGTTCCATAAAAATCGTCAAGTGTTTGTATTTTAATTTTACCAAAGTCAGGATTAGTATTACCATTTACCAATAAAGGTTGATTATCATAATAAGCTGTTAAATTAAACATACGAAACAAAGCGTTCATAAAATCTATTGTCCTTATTATTGGTATTTGTTCAGTAATTACAAATTCAAAATTAAGTGTAGCATTGAATTCTTTTGATGTTGATTGTGGTGATGGATTTGTTTCATATATATTTGTCCACCCATTAGGTGCGCTTGGTTGCTGAACATTACCTTGAAAAGTCCACATTATATTTGTAAACGTCATAGCTGTTGCTGTTCTTATATTTAAATAATAAGTACCAACAGTCAAAGTTCCAAAACCACCAGACGTAGTCTTACTAAAACTTCTTGAACCTGCTGCTTCTGTTGATGTCCAATATATAGAGCCATTACGCCATAATTCAACTGTATAAGGTATTGTTGTGTATCCAGTTTTAACAAATAAATCTAAGGTATTATTAAGTAAATTTTCATATCCTGGAATTATACTAAATGTTGTTCCACCTCCTGAAAATAAAACAGCTGATTGTATAGATACATAAGATGTTAAAGTAAATCCAGAAACTTGAGTAGCAAATGTTACAACTTGTTGTGTACTCGCTACATTACCTTTTTTTCTGTGAAGCCACATATACAAATTATTGTATTGTTTGTTTTGACTTGTAGCTAAATTAAAAAAGTCATCGGAAAATGCAGGAAGTCCACTACTTGAATAATGAGTTTGTATTGCTTGTACTATCTTATCAACTCTTAAAGCGTACTTTAATTCACTAAATAAAACACCGTGATTTTGTCCATTAATGTAATTTAAGTTTCCAAATGTTTGAACACTTGAATTTGTATCATAAAATAATTGTTCGGTGTGTGTTATTAACGGTGCTATTATATCATCTCCTACTGCGCCTTGCAGTTTAGTTTTTACGTTAGTATTTGTATAATCTAAATTATAAACATTTAACTCACTTAAATCTGACAAGTCGTCATCTCCAAATACCTTTGTTAAGTTAATTGTGTTGCCATAAAAAGTAATTTTATAAGCATAAGCTTTGTTGTCTTTTAACTCAACACCATTTAAAGCTACAAATCCTTGTTTATAAGATATGTTATTTAATTCAATATTAGCTTCAACTTTATTTCTCGCATCAAATCCGTTAATTATATCAAAGTTATAATAATGTTCAAATATAATGTTATTGGTTTTAGAAGCAGGAATAGTAAATGTTTTAGTAAATTCTGCAAATATTTTTGCGGGGTCTTTAACATCTTGTTGTGATAAACTTATTGAAACTTGTTCATCTTTAAATAAATCTATTCTTTCTCCACTAATATATAACTGAAGTTTTTGCATTATCTAATGTTATTTATATAATCAAAAGACATATTAAAATTAAATGTAAATTGTATTAGTTTATCATTTAGAGAATTTTTATAATTAATACTACTATCTTTTATATTTATTGGAATAGTAATAAAATTACCTGTTGACTTTTCTCTATATCTTACCCAAACTTTTTCCGAAAGTAACATTTCAGAATATACTTCACTATAATATTCTGGAACGTAAAAAGAGTTTAATGTAATTGATTGATTACCATTAATGTTAAAATTTTGTTTCGTGTGAGCATTTATTGAATAAGTACCTGTTGAACTTATAGTATTAGAATTAAAAGTTTCTCTTTTTGCTGTTAAACTTCTTACTGCTTTTAATGTGAAATATTCACTTTGTATAGCACCATATTTATTTATAAAACTAACTACAAAACCACTTAAAGAACCGTTAAGTTCAGTATATCCACTAACTGAATTTGTATATTTTGTACAATCTACTCTTACTATGTTTACATCTATACTATTAACAGTTACAGTAGTTGAATTAAAACCTGAAGAATAATAAAATACAGTTGAATTTTTTATACTTGGAATATAAACGTAAGTGTTTTTTGGTGCATAAACTGTATATGCCTTTGTACCTGATGAAGAACTTCCTCCTTGTGTATAATTTGATATAGCAGGAAATTCGGTAGTACTCATTGAAGGACTTGCCGCTTCGTAAAAAGTTCCATAACCATCAAAACCATATAAACTTTGTGTTGTATCGCTTCCTACTTTACTTCCACCTGCATTTGCAGCATCCCAAAAATTTAAAACAAGTGTAATTGTAAAAGCATTTGGAGATGATGGTATACCTCCTGTATAAGTAACATCTAAATAATCTCTTGCTAATTCTCCCCATTCAAATAAAGTTGGTGTTGTATTATTAGCATCTTTTATTAATGTGTATCTTAATGTTCCGGCAATAGTAATTGTTAATTTAGAAGACAAAGTTCCTGAACCTCCTGTTGCTGTTATATATTGCGGACTTCTAATCAGTCTGTTAATTGTTGACATTTTATTTATTTATTTGTTCTGTTATTCCGTGTTCTACATCTACTGCAAATGATTCAAAAAGTTCATCAGGTAATCTTTCAAAAGCTTTATCAAAAGGTTTAGTATAAAACAAAGAAGGTTTTAATCCTCTGTTATAAATATTACTTGCAATTACATATCCTAACGACCTGTAGTCTCCTTTACTATATCTACCTTTTTTATCTCTAAATCTTATATTTTTAATTTGTGCCCAAGCTGCTACTTTATCTATAAAGGAATTCATTGTTCCTGCTTGTGTACCGCTTCCAAATCTATATGGAGAGTTAGGAGCTTGTTGACCTTTTAATCTTGCATTAGGGGATACGTTACTTGGATTTGCTCCTCTAACTCCTTTGTCTTGGAATTCTCCGTATTCTTGCATTTCAAACTCAAATAATAATTTTCCATCAGTTTCTTTTACATCATATGTTATTGAATTATATAAAGGACCACCACCTTTTTTTTGTCTTGTTAAATTTGACTTTGATTGTTGGACCATATATTTACCAAAATCATTTAACATTTTATTTAGTTCTTGTAACTTCATTTAACAAATGCTTATGTCGTTATATATTAATACATCCATTGTAGAAGTCCATCCTGCAAGTTCGTTTTCAAACCTATCGTAAAAAGGTTCAATAGTAGGGTTTCCATCTAATTGGTAAGCGTCTTGATGTAAAGTTCCTTTTCTTAATACCTGAATAAGTTTATTTGCTACTGAAAGTTGAGTATTTAAAATATCTTGCAAATCGTTGTTTCCTTCAAACAAATCAACAGTAATCTCTTTACTTTGATTTACTATATCCATTGAAAGTACACTTACGTTAAATCTCAGTACACCATCTTCTTGACTTACATTATTAATTATAATATGTGATAATGGAAATATAGTTTGCTTTTGTAAATCGACATCTGAAATATCTCCAGTAGTAACGGAATGTACATTTACATCGAGTAATAATTGAGATTTTAAAGTTTCTGTAACTTGATAAAATGCTCGTGTTCCTTGTTGACTCATCTTAATTTATTTTTCATTTGTTGTGCTTCTAACTCGTTTTTGTCTTTCATAAATGCTAACATTAAAAAACATTCGTGAAAATTTAATTCAGTGATATTTTTAATTCTGATAATGTCTCCTCCAGATAGTGCGAAAAGCGATTGATACCAACCATATTTAGCTGCAAATGCTTGAACTCCTCCGACTGAGTTACCTTGGGTGTTTTCAAATAGTTCAGGGTAAGCCTTGATAACTCCAGTCCTAAATTCAGAAAAAAAAACAAAGAACTTATTACTGCATCCATTGGCATATTTAACATATTTTCTTTTGTGTCAGGATTATATTTATCAATTATATATTTATCTTTTAATTTAGCTTTGATAGGTCTATAAAAAACATTCATAGCTACTTCAATATTTTTATATTCTCCTGAATAAGAATCTAAGTCAATATATTCTCCAAGTGTCATATCATCTAAATTTGGAATAAATCCATATTCAATTCCATTCATTTTAAATGTTCTAACTAATTCAGGTTTTTGTAAAAACATTTTATTAATTGTTCCAGTAATTTCTTCAACATCTGTGTACTTCATTAAAGTTGCCATTTTATGACTTACACCACAAAAAATTTCTATCATCTTTGCTTGTATAAAATTAGTGTCGTCATTTTCTTCAACTATAACTAAATACTTTTTGTACTGTTTTAAAGTTATTTCACTTAATTGATTTGGTATAGTAAGTTTCAATTCCATATTTATATAACGTATTTATTTGTAAAATTTATTCATAAAAAAAAGGTGCCTATTTCTAAGCACCTAATTTAAACAAACAAACTGATTTATTAAAATTATGTAAAACTTTCTACATCAAATTGTATTTCTTCAATTATTTTTTTTTCCCATTCTAAAGGTAGTTGATAAGGTCGTATTCTTTTGTTTATATTTATTACGTTTGATTCTTCAGTTGTGTAATGTATCATATAAACTTTTGAAATATCAATAATGTCTTCTTCAGGTGGATTTAAATAATCTCCTGCATTACCTTTTCGGAATTGATATTTAACTTCCAATTCAAAGTTTTCGTGTTCTAATCTTATTATATTAGTTATTCGTTCCATTATATATCTATCATTAAAATTAACATTATTGTATATATTACAACGTGAATAGCGATTAACCATTTCCAGTTGTTTGGGTCTTGTTTTAAGAATTTTCTATACATTATATAAAATCTTTAAATTGTTTTAATTCACAGTTAAACTTCATTCGTTTTAATTCTTCTAATTTATTTTCAAGTAAAGGAATTAAATATATGTGATTAGAATTTTTTGCACTTGTTATATGTTTTTTTACTGCTTTTATATCTCTTTTAATATATTCTAAGTGTTCCATAGTGTTTGTTTTAAAAGGGAGGTTTTACCCTCCCATTGTTATTAAGCGATAAAACTTATTGTTTCAATATCATATGAAGTATTCCATCCATCTCCACCTTTTTTAGTTTCTTTTTTTATTCTTCCAGTTTCATACAAAGAATGTATTAAACTTTCAGTATATTCTTCTGTTACTTCTAATTGTCTTTTAAGTCTGTAAAGATTTGAATCTCCACCCATTTCTTTGTCCTTTTTTAAAAATTTAATTGCTCTTTTTAAATCATTTAATTTTTTTGTATTACTCATTTTGTTTGTTTTAAATATTACCTTAATTAGTAATATACTTCAAAATATATAAAATATATATTAAACTACCAAATTAAATAACATTATTTTCATTCCACTCAATTTCATCTCTTAATTCATCTGCTATAATTAAAGCATCGTTTCGTTGTTCTCTAAATTTACTATTCATTAATTTACAATTAGCATAATGAGTTTGTAGATTATTTACATAGAAGAATATATCTATTATTAATGTTTGCATTAGCTTTAACTCCTCATCCTCTATATTGTCGTTTACTCTTTTATTTAAAAGTTCAGTAAACAATATTGAGTTATTATAAAATGCAAGGTCTTTAGTATTCTGTATCTTGTCCATAATAATTATCTTTTTTATTAATTGTTTTAATTCTATTATCTAATAATTCAATTACTGAAATTATTTGTTCTTCTTTTTCTTTATGATTTTCTACTAATCCATTTACTCTAACCCAAAAATGATTAGTGTCTTTTGGACTAAATAAATCTTTAATTAAATTACCAAATTTTCTCATTGGTCTAACTACTTTATAGGTTCTATTTACTTTCATAATCTTTTAATGTCTTTTTAAGGTTGTTTAAATACATCTCTTGCATCTTTGCATTTTCTTTAACTACTTGGTCCACAATAAAAGGTAAGTCTTTAAAAAGCTGCTCTACATTAATTACAAGGCATTTCTCCTCATCTTTAAATCCACTATGATACATATAAAGTTCCCCATCTGAACAATGTAATGAATGAGTATCGTGAACGTAATGATGTTTTTTAGCTGTTGCTAATTCTTGTTCTAACTTTTCTATTTTTTCTAATAAATTGTCTTTTGATGTTCCCATATTATTCGTTTTGATATCTAAAATTAACTATGTTTTTATAAGATTTTACACACCATTCTTTTTGATATGCTTTTAAGTTGTCTGCTGTTAGTAGCATTTTTAGTGTAGATTCTACATCTATTAATGCCGAGTTCTCTTCAAATGTTAGTTTCATATTGTTTGTTTTTTATATTAATGTTTAATCCAATTTGATTCAATGTTATAACTTTCTAACCAGTTTTTTAATTCTAATAAAGTTGTTCTTTTGATTGTAACTGTTTTAGAATAAATAGAACTGTCTTTTTTTATAATATCCATTTCCCATTTATTACCATTTTTTTGCACATCATATTGTTTTCCTGTTTTTTTGTCAACGTATTCCATTTGTTTGTTTTAGTATTAATATACTACAAATATATAATAAATATATATTATAAACAAGCGTTAACTAAAAATATTTTAATGAATAGCGTATTTACCGAAGTTAGGTCTTGATAAAATAGAATATGTAGCGTACCTCGTTGGGTCGATTGTATGGTTATGTTTGTCTTCAGGTACGTTTATTAATTTACCTGTTCTATCTTGTTTCCATTTATAGTTTCTAAATTCTTGTATTGCATTATTAGAATCAGATGTTATGTGTATTTTATATCTTCTTAACAAATCAATACCAGCGTTTACAGAATCTTTTCCTTTTAAACTTGGTAAAATTATATGACCCATTCTTCTAAGTTCATCAATTAAACGAGGTTCTGCACTATCAGCATAAATAGGATTACGTTGTAAGTTTTGTTCTTTTAAAAAAATATGTATATCGTGAGTAGTCATTTTAGTCCTATACAAATGTTCTTTTATATATAAGTTAAAATCTTTTGTATAAACAGAAACTAAGGTCGTAGGGTCATTACTATAACCAAAGTCCATTCCATAAGCAATAAGTTTAGCTTCTTCAGGTATTTTTTTAATTTCAATATATTTAAATATTGTACTAATGCTTGAAGCTCTTTCTCCTAATCCATAAATTTGCCAATACTGGTCGTCTGTTTCTTTTAACCTTTCAATTTCTTGTTTAATAACTTCTTCTAAAAAAGGATTATCTAAGTAAGTAGTTTTATAAAATTCACAATCTTCACGAGTTATAACATTATCATATATCCAATGGTACTCGTCTGAAGGGTTAAAATCAATTATTATTCTTTCTTGAGTTCTAAATATAAGTTGTTGCCAATCTTCCCAATACAACTCATTTGCTTCATTAATAAAAAGTAAATCTCTTTTTCTTCCACGAATCTTTTGTGACTGGTCAAGTGATGTAAATTCAATTAAGTTTCCAAACAAATGATATTCACTACTACTTTTATTATGTAGTTCATCTCTATATATTTGGTAGTGATTTAATATGTGTAAGAAATCTCTTAAAACTGTTGCTCGTAAACTTGGAAAGGTTTTACGACATATAGTAATAATTTTACCATTGTTATTTGTGCAATAGTGAAATATAATAAAAAGAAGAATATTATAAGTTTTACCTGAACGAGTTCCTCCCTGTTCAACTACTATTTTTTTTTTACTCTTTACTAAATGTTTATAAACAATATTAGTCTGTATCTTCGGTTTTATCAATTATCTCAATTTGAAAGTTAGTAGGCATACCATCAGCACCAGTAATTTCTTGTCTTTCGATATAACCTCTTTTCTTCCCTTTTGTCTTTAAATAAAAAATAGTTGCAGCAGTTGAGTTTTCAGATATTTGTTTATGAAGTTGACTTTCTGCAAAATCTAATGCCACGTTTTGTAAGTCATCTACTTGAGTTCTAAATTCATCGTCATTATTATACCATTCATAGTAAGTAGTTCTTCCTACTTCTACTCTTTTACAAGCTGTTGTGACTACTCCTAAACTTTTTTCAAGTGCTTCGAGTAATGCTTTTTTATGGTGTTCGGTTTTGTTCATTTTATACAATTTAAAAATTCGTTTCTACACTCATCCTTTTCCTTAAAGAATCCTAATAATTTATTAGTAGTAGTCCAAGTATTATGTTTTCTTACTCCTCTCATTTCCATACACATATGTTTAGCAGTTAGTGAAACCGCCACTCCTCTTGGTTGTAATTCATTCCACAAAAACTCAGCCACTTGTGTTGTTATTCTTTCTTGGTTTTGTAATCTTCTTGAATATGTTTCTAATGTTCGTGCAAGTTTAGATAAACCAACTATTTTTTTATTTGGTATATAAGCGATATGACCCTCTCCAAAAAAAGGTGCAATATGATGTTCACATAAAGAATGAAAAGGAATATTTTTTTGAATAATCATTTCATCGTAACCTTCTCCCTCAAATGTAGTGCAATTCCATTTAGGAGGATTAAGAAATTCTTTGAAAAACTTTACATATCTTTTTGGTGTTTCCTTTAAACCTTCTCTATTTACATCTTCGCCTAAGAATTGTAATAATCTTGTAATATTATCTTCAACTGTTTCTTCCCCATCATCTTTAACTTCCCAAGGAAATACTAACCAATGGTTTTGTAGTTCAATTCTTTTATCTATTAAAACTAAAAAAGGTTTATTATGTATTTTATATCTTTGTTCAGTTGCTCCACTATCAATTAAGTCGTCAATAATAATATCAGCTTTTTCAATAGTATCAACTGCTCTACCTGTCATTCCTGCTACAACTTGACCACCACGAGGTACACCATAAAAAGTTTTATCTTTTGGTGTATTATTTAAAATAGTGTTTAATCTGTCGTAAATAACTTCCCACGTTATATAAGTTTTTTTCATAAATAATCTTAATTAATAATAATATAATAGTTAGTGTAAAAATGTTTATGTGATGACTATGTTCACATAATCCTAAAAAGTGTTTTATTGTTTCCATATCTATACTCCTGTTTTTTTATTCCAAATTTCTATGTGTAATCTTGTAGTAAAGTTAACATAATTTTCTATTGCTAATTCTACTACATTTAATTTATTGTCGTTTAGTAAATCTTGATTTTCTCCTGCTGGCATTAAGTAAATTTTATTTTTATCTATTATGTCATAATAAATTTCTTTTACTTCTTTCCATTCTTTTATGTCGTTTATTACAAATTTAAAAATAGTATTATGTTTGTTTAATTCTTTTATAACTTCAGGTTTAAATGTCATTGACCTATCGTTTCCACTATTTAAAAGTTTAGGACTACAATTCCATAAATCAATATTAAGTAATAAATATTCATTTGGCATTATAGTTCCATTAGTTTCAACTTCAAAATAAGCGTACTGATTAACTTCTTTGTACACATACTTCATAAATTCTTCTAAACCTTTTTGTTGCATTGTTGGTTCCCCACCTGTTAAAATAATGTGAGCACCGTTTTTTATTGCTTTTATACATCTATTATCTAATATTTCGTTTACATTTATTGAAGTAGCTTTCATCCATACCTCAACTGTATCGCATCTAAATTCTGCTCCGTTGTGTAATTCTCCATCAAATTGAGTTCCCATTCCTCCGCACATTAAATTACAACCTCCTAACCTAACAAACACGCTTGGAATACCTACAGTTTTTCCCTCTCCTTGAATTGAGTAAAAAACTTCACTAATTGCTAATTTCTGGTTCATATATTATTGTACTTGTTTTTGTTTCTGCTAATTCTATTCTGACTATAGGCATTTTTGCTTCATTTTTAATTCTATTAAATAACCAAATTGCCATATTTTCTGCTGATGTTTCAAATGGAACTTGTCTATAAGGTTCTTCAGCAAATCTTAATATGTCACATAAAGGGTCTTCATTCCATAAAATAAAATAATGGTCATAAAATTTTATAATAGGTTCTACTTTTTTATCAATATCACTAAACAACATTGTAACTCCATCTTTCATTGTAGTAAATTTAAATACACATTTTACATCGTAAGTATGTCCGTGTAATCTTGCACACTTTACTCCTGCTGTTTTGTTTCTATGACCTGCATAAAAATAATATTTCTTTTCTATTTTCATTTTTTAATTTTGATTACCTGCATATTGATTATATATGTTTAAAAAATATTCAACACAAAAAACTTCTGTTCCACAATATATTTTATTATTGCGAGCAACTGAATTAGGAAAATGTTTATAATGTATTTCTTTCCATTTTTTATATCCATCTAAATATATTTCTTCTTTTAAATATCCAATACTTTTAGAATCTACATATCCATATATTAAAGGAGACAACCAACTTGTTGAATCTGCTGATGTACAAAAAATTAAATCTTTTAATAAATTTTTTTCTGTACAACCTAACAAATGAATATCAATTTCAGGTTTTTTATTTTTTATATAATTTGCTAATTTATTTAAATATTGTTTTTTTTTTATAAATCTTAATTCAGGAACACTTAAAGCTATGTAGTCAGAAAATTCAATTAATCTATCTAAACCTTTTTTACCATCTTCAAAATGAAATACGTTTATAATTCTATTAGGCATTTTATCTTGCATTTTAATTCTATACTCCCAAGCTTTTTCAACACCTAAAACTTTTTGGCAATCTACTTCAACCATAGTTCCTTTATACTGTTCGTGCAATACATAATCTGTTAAACACTCATACCATTTATCTAAATAAGCTTCATCTTTTTTTCCTTTAAGTGAACCAAACATTAAAGTAAACAAACCACTATCTAAAATAAAATGTTTATATTTTGATGATATTGTTTTAATTAATTTTCTATCGTCTATTTTTCCGTTATTAAACATTTTATATACAAAAGGAAAAGCAGTGCCTAAACCATATTTTACTCCTCCTGCTAAGGTGCTAATTGTTTTTGGTAATTGTTCAGCAGATGCAAAATGTACTTTTATATTTTCTTGATTTGGTACTATCATAAATCTATTCTTGCACCACCCCTATTATCTTCAAATACTTCTACCCATATACAACCATCTACTTCCCCAAATATTAATAAATCTTCACAAATCATTTCACAACTCATTCCTTCAAAATGTAAAGGAGAACCATAACACTCAGTTAAATATTCTTTAACTAAATCTTCTTGCATAAATATTTCAATTTCTCTATCACTTTTACTTACTTTATATCCTAATCTAAATCTAAAATTATGTCTATGTTTATAAGATAAAAAATCTACTTGTTCAGGAGCATTATCCCATTTATGAAATCCTACCAATTCAAAATCTAATATTACTGTTTTCTTCATTATTTTTATTTATTATTGAGTAACAAGTTTTTTATTATTTCTTCTTTACTTCCTTTTTCTTTATTTAAAATATTAACTACTGTTTCGTAATCTTCTTTATTGTATTCTAAAACAATTTTAGTATTTTCTTTTTCTTCAAGTTTTATTTCTTCATTAAAAAAATCATCTAAATTTGTTTCATCATTTGTTTGCCATACATCTAAACCCCAATCAGTTAATTCTTTGTTGTCAAATTGATTTGCAAGTATATCCCAATCCCATTCTCCAAATCCTACATTGTCTTTTATTACAAATTCTTCCATTTGTTTGTCTGTTAAATCTTTTACTTTAATAATCCAAACATCTTTTAATCCTAATTCAACACAAGCTTTGTATCTCATATTTCCGCCAAGTATTCCCATTTCATTATTTACAACAATAGGTCTGAGTTTTAACATTTCAGGAAATTCCTTAATACTTTTTTTAAGTTTAATAAATTTATTTTCTTTTATTAATCTTGGATTAACTGGATTACTAAAAACTTTATTAATCTTTACTTTTTCTATCATAACTATATAACGAATTTAAATTATTTATTTATTAGGAATTTTAATCAGTTAATAATTTTAACAAATTAAAACATTCTATATATTTAAGTTTTGCTTTTCCTTTATATTCTTTTCTAAATAATTCATACATTTTTTTTGTATATTGATATTTAGTTTTACAATCTTTAAAATAATTTTGTGCATACTTAACTCCTTTTCCTTTAAAGTAGTTTACATTGTCGGCAACATCTCCGACTATCATTTGTTCGTAGAAATTATATAAAGCTTCTTCTTCAGTAATATTTAAAATAGTTTTATGTTTATAATGGTAATTATAAATTAAAGCAGGAAATTGTTTATAATCTTTATCTATTGAAATAATCATAACATTATCACGACCAAATTGATTTGATAATGTAAACCAATATCTCGCAACCATATCGTCTGTTTCTATTCCAAAAGCGTATTTACTTTCATATGTTTTTTTAACGTAATCGTGCATTGGATGTAGAAGTGGTGGAAGTATTTGTTTTTTTCTATTTGCTTTATAATCTTTTGTTATTTTTTTTCTGAAATTACCTTTGCAACCATTAAAAGTAATTACCTTTTCTATCTCAAATTTTTCTTCTAAGTCGTTAACAATTTTCATAAACTGTTCATCAAACTTTGCTATGGAATCTTTTATGTCAGTAAAAAAAGGTTCCTCATCTTCTTTTTTGTTTATTTTATAACAACTTGCAAAAACTAAACTATCTGCATCAAATAATAATATCATCCTTTATTTCTTTTTGTATATCGTGGAGAGGAAACCATAGGTTTTTTATCGTTATGTATAGTTTCTTTATTTATTATTTGTCCTTGTAAGTCAACGATAGTATAATTATGTTTAACTAATAATTCTATTGCATCGTTAATTGATTTTGCTTGTTCGCGGTAGTGATGAAATATTTGGTTTTCAAATGCATTTGGTTCGTGTGACATTTTTTTTAATTAAAATTATGTTTATAGTTATGTCTTTCAACTTCTATTTTTTGATTAGGAAAACAATTCATTCCGTTTATATGTGAATCAGTAGGAACAAAATAATGCCATTTTTTTTGTCTTGGTATATAATAAAAGAAAAAAGCAGCTCGTTTTAAAGTGTTTTTTTCATATATAACTGTTGCCGTATGGTCACTTGTTGGAATTATTTCTTGTATTTTGAAAGTTTCGTTATTAAAATTATTTTCTCTGTCTTTAAATGAATATCTTTTACAAACAACTTCAGTAAAAATTTTTAGTTCTTGTGCTATTTGTTTGTTCATTATTTAACTAACTCTAAATTTAATTCTTTTGCAACATAGTTAATGTGTTTTTGAGTAGTAACTGACCACCATCCGTGTTGAATTAATTTATCGCCATCAATCGTAGCAACATTAGTTGTGTAACTCCATACTTTGTTTCCTTGTATGGATAAATTTTGTTTGTATTTTTCAAGTTTTCTCATAATATATAATTTAAATTTACTTATAGTATAAATATATAATAAATATATATAATATGCAACTAATAATTCAAATTAATTTTACTTGCTTGGTTTTCCTTGAGGAGATAGACAGGTTTTAAGATTCTTTTTTTAGTCCAAATAGTAGTATCAGGGCAATACATTTTAACAGTTTTAGGCATTTTTAAGTTATTTAACCAAAATAAAAAATTACCTTTTGGGTCATTAATAAAATAAAGTTTAACAATATCTTTATTCAGTTCCATAAGTTTGTCGTACTTATATTTCTCAAGCATTTTATCTTCATAATATTTAGTTCTAAATTTCATTTCAATAACACAAGGAAAACCTTTTGAAGTAAAACCTGAAGCGTCATAATGTTCAAATCCTTTTCCAGTCCATTTTAAATTCCAACCATCTAAATTAAAAAAAGTAACTACTGCTTTTTCCCATTTTTCAATTCTACTTATATCCATTATCGTAAATTATATTAAGTTCATTTATAAATCTTTTTAAAGGATTTATGGAACAGGATAAGCACGGATAATGTAATTGATGTTTGTAGTATTTAGCGTGGAGTTGACATACCATTTTAAATTCTTGTTGATTGATATTTTTTGTGTATGCTCTAAAGGTTTTCCATTTATTGTAATCATCTTTATTAAATTTTACCATCTTTTAATTTTTATATCGTTCCATTCTTTACGCCTTTCATCGCATTTACAATTTGGATATATCTTTTTCCAAACATATCTAATGCCTGTGTATTTTGTAAAGTAATAAACTAAATCTCCTAATTTCATAATACTTTTTTTAACCGTTCTAATACCTTCCTATATGTATTATATAACGAATGATAAGGAATATTTGTCTTTCTTGATAATTTAGCAACTGATTCGTTTCCGTCTAATAAAGAGTAAACTTTTCTATCGTACCAATACATTTTACTTAATTCTTTTTTTACTTTTTCGTAAGCAAATTCATAATTTACATCGTAATCGTTAAAATAAGAAGGTCTATCTTCAATGTTAAAAATAACTACTTTTGATTCTTTTCTTTTTAAATCTAAAAACATACTTTTTAATGTTTTGAAAATATAAAAATAATTATAGTCGTCGCCATAATCTATGTTTAATCCGTTATTAATGTTTTTTTGAATTTTAAGATACATCTCTTGGACAATGTCTTCAGCTGTATTTTTATTACAACCAAATGAACAAACTATATCAATCCAGATTTTATGTTTTTTGAAAATTTTTGATAACACGATTCATTTTTAGTTTTTTAAAGGGTCATATAGGTCGCCTATAATTTCCGGCAGTCCTATTTCATTAACCTTAAAACTAAATGTTTCAAATGAATAACCTCGACTTCTTTTGCATCTTACTGTTACCCATTCTTTATTAACTGTGTTTGCTTCAAGTTGTATTTGTGTTTCTGTTTTTTTCTCTAAAAATGAACCTAAGTGTCCAGTAGGTTTATCACTTCCAAAGTTAGAATGAATTACACAAATTATATGACATTTATAATTTTGTGACCATTCCATTATTTTTTGAATACAAGCGTTAGATTCTTCAATGTTGTTTACATCTGAAACTAAATCAGCAATTCCGTCAAGAATTAACAAACCTGTATCTTCAACTTTATGTTCTAAACAATATTCTATAAATTGAATTCTTGTTTTAAAGTTTAATGTTCTTAATCCAAAAGTATGATAAAATTTTGAATAATCACAATTATTCATATCAAGCACTCTTTTAAAAACTTTTTGAGCGTGCCACTTTCCTTGCTCAGTATCTATGTGAATAACACTTTTATTTTCTCTATGTCCTTTTAATTTACCACCAAAATTATTTGCTGTTCCAAGATATACTGAAGCTAATAAAGAAATAAAAAATGTTTTTTTTGTTTTAGGTGGAGCCTGAACAAATGAAAAGTTACCGTATGTTCCAATAGGTATTGGAAGTAACATATCGCCTTTTGTAGATTTAATTAATTTTTCGCCTAATGATATTGCTACAGGAGGATATTCTATTTTTTCTTTTGCATTAATTATACAATCTTCTTCAAAGGATTGCATTACCATATATTGAACAGTTTCCTCGTCGTTCATTCTTTTTGTCATATTCTAAATATATTATTTTTTTCTGTGCAATTTATATTTTTTTGCAACTTTAAAATAATGTTTTCTAATTTTGTTATTAGATTTAATTTGTCTTTGTGTTAATTTTTTCATAAAAAAAAAGAGGGAAGTTAATCCCTCTTTAAAAAATAATCTATGATTGACTATTTTAATTAAAAAGGTAAGTCGTTGTCATTAGATTGTTCTACAACTTGTTCTTTTTCAGCGAGTTTTATTTCGTTATTAGTCCAAACTACTTGACCATTTCCAAAATAGGTTTTTTTAGCTTTTGCTTCCCTTTCTTCTTTTGTTTGTGAATCAGATAATGAAACATTGTTTCCGTATCTTGTATCGTCATTTACTGCTATTGTAAAACGATACCACACACGACCATCTTTACCTTTTACGAATTTTTCCTTAGGTAATTTACTTACATCGATACTTGCATTGATAATTGCTGCCATAATTTATATATATTTAATTGTTTAATAATTCTGTTCTAATATATCCAGTTAAGGACATTCTTTTTTCTTCTGCCTTTTTTTGTAACAACTCTTTGTCTTTAAAAGTTAATCTTAAAAGAATTGCTGTTTCCAATTTACTCATATTTTAAAATTTAATAGTTTTTTCTCAATTTCTTTATTAATTGTATAATGTTCTTTTATATCATTTATTGTTTTACCTCTTTTACTTATTGCTTCAGAAGCGTTTTTAAACTGAGGTGTATTTTCTAATAATACAGGTTTAGATTTTTTTTTAATTTTATAATCTTTTTGTTCTGGAAAAGGAACAATACCGTGTGATGCTAAATTTGCATCGTCATCAACTGCTTGTAAAGCTAATAAACTTTGTAATGTATATCTTCTAAAATAAGTAATTGCACTTCCAAGCTTTTGAGCATCTAAGTTGTCAGGTAATTTAATTGAAGATTCTACCGAACCACCAT
>TARA_R110001606_G_scaffold39443_1_pt1 | contig 20837 bp, 6 predicted proteins | sample TARA_R110001606 | Tara Oceans TARA_R110001606 (sample SAMEA4398315) | marine metagenome | biome: Polar Biome; feature: [SRF] surface water layer (ENVO:00010504); material: water (ENVO:00002006), including particulate matter (ENVO:01000060) such as... | depth 5 m | reverse complement strand
GAATATAACTTTACAACTTTTAATCAGACAACTGTTGGAAGAAATGAATACATGACCAGAGGCGCCACTACTATACAAGGTGCAAACTTAACAGAATTAATTAAAACTGGTAAACATAGTTTGGAAACTGCGTTTAAAAACCAGTATGCAGAATTTGATGTAGAAAACAATGAGGACAAATCATATACTGGAGCAGATTATCTTCCAAATAATTCTAAACATGAATTCTCAATTGACATATCAAACTTTATATCTAATATACCCAGTGATACAGGACCTAGATTGGCATATGGACTAAATGATTCTGACTTTGATGCTGACGGAAATGTAATACCAGAGGAACAAGTAAATCTAACTAAAAATACAATTAGCAATGCACTATTAAAAGACTACGCATTATTAGAAACTTTTGCTAAATCTTCAGATATTAAAACAGCACTTGCAGTAACGCAAGAGGTGAAAGATGAAAATGATAATAAGGTTGACAACGATGGAGATGGTGTTGCTGACTTAGAAGAAACAGGTGTATTTGAAAGAACCACAAATATAAACGTCGCCACAGGTGACGGAGAGACAGCCCAGGCTGAAGTAATATTATCAGGTAAGGGTGCAAATGTTCTTGCTGATACTGTAACAATTAAAATTCCCCAAGGTACGCATCTAAAGGATTGCCTGTATTTAATATTATCTTTAAGCGAAGATTTTGTTAATAAGGCAGTACATACACCAGAAGGAAACCGGGACACAATTCTTGATAAAGGGTATGTTAGATGGTTAAATCTCTCCCAAGAACGGTATTATGATTATGATTCATATGATGAAGTAGTTCATGCATATGAAGAAAAAATCATAATAGAACCAATACTGTCATATAATAGTAATCCAAATATGCTAGTATATAAAGAGGAATATGAGAAAACAATTGATCCCACAATAGAAGAAATAACAGCAAGGCTGGATTCTCTTTCTATACAAAAAGAATATTTTTATAGTTTTACAGGCGAAAACGACCAAGTGTTACAAGCAGAATTTAATTTTGATGAAGCATTTGCAATTGAGGTTCCTATATTTGGTAGAGGAAGTTATGCAGAACAAACTGCTAGTAAAACAAGATCTGCATTAAAAGAAGATGAAGCGGCAACAAACACAAACGACGACAGTGGAGTCGCAACATCGGCCAAGGCATCAAGTAAAGCATCAAGTATTTTAGATTCCTTACAAAATATGAGCGATACAGATTTAGAAGGGTTTGCCGATTATGCCGGATTTAATGCTGACGAGATAAAACAACTTGTACAGGAAAAGAATGCAAATGGAACCGGTGTAAGAGGAACTGGAGGACAGCGATATGAAGATCAAACTGGATTGCAGGCCCTTGCCGCAAGTTTGTCTGTAGACGAAATAGGCATACCATTACTACAAGGATATAAAACAACTCCAGGACAATCAGGCGTTGCCCCTATGTTTGAAGATAAAGATACAGATGCAACAGAGGATACTGGCATCACAAGTAAATATGTTTTTGCATCAGAACTAGTATTAGGTCTAGAGGGTGAGGACTCCAGTGTTTTTGCACAGGCCGATAATGCAGTGGGCGAAGCAAAAGAACATTTAAGTAAAGTAGTTAAACCAAAATTAATAATGGTGGATAACGAAGACACCACTAAAGAAGTACCAGTTGAAAGCGGAAGTCTAAGACCAACAATAATGTCTCATTTGATGAGAAAGAGTTCTAATGCTAAAAGTCACCTTCATCTTGAGATGGCAATAAGAGGTGATCCTTATTGGTTAGGACAAAATGCATTCTATGACAGCAAAGGCGGTGGTGCAGACTGGATTAAAAAAACACACGATGTTTTATTTGTTATGGGGGCACCTAGAAGATTTGATAATGACATGACTGATGAGGATAATAACACCGGATTATATGATTACGGATATGTGGACCAAAACATGAGCGGTGTATACCAAGTACTAACATGTACCTCTAGTTTTTCAGGTGGTTTATTTCAACAAACATTAAATATGTTTATTAACTATAATTATGAAATGACAAAAATAGAACTAATAAAACAATCACAACGAAAATTCGCAGACTACTGGAATCCTTCTATTACAGATGAAGATGGTAATGTAACGCCTGCTGGAACTGTTAAGGCAAAATCTGAATACCAAGAAAAGGTTGATGAACTGCTTAAAACTATGGAAAGAAAGGGCCAAAAGAATGCTCCGGTAAGTGAACAGTCTCTGGAAGTAGGCGACATTCCAATTATAGGAAGTTTTTAACTTATGGCACTTTTTGATAACCCAGCAAGTGGAATATATATTGGTGAAGTAGTAACTACTGCTGATCCTGCCTTGAATGGTAGATTAAATGTATATATTCCTGCATTACATAAAGATAGGTCTGACGACAAATCAGTAGCCTATTTCAACTGCATTTTCTCTTCTCCTTTTGCTGGCAGTACCAACTATGCAAATGTTAACGTAAACGGCAAAAGAGATCACACGATGTCTCAAAAGTCATATGGAATGTGGATGGTTCCACCTGATGTAGGTAATCAAGTACTTGTTGCATTTAGTGATACTAATTTAAAATATCCTGTTATACTAAGTTGTTTATTTCCAGAAGACTTAACACATATGGTTCCAGGTGCGGCGGGTAATATAAACAATTATACTAAACCCGGATTTAATTTACCAGTAAGTGAAAAGAATAAGTTTGATAGTGAAAACCCAGGCAATGGTTTGGATTCTCCTAGGCCTGCACATCTTGATTACGCAAAAGCAATATACAATCAAGGTCTAATAGGCGATGGCATCAGAGGTGCATCTTACAGTAGTGCTAGGCGAGAATCACCAAGTAGTGTATTTGGTATATTAACACCAGGTAATTTTAAGGCTCCCATAGACGGACCGCCTATACAGGGAAATAGATCAGCAGGACATTCCTTTGTTATGGATGACGGTGATCAAAACGGACAAAGTAAAAACATTAGATTGAGAACTGGTGGCGGTAATCAGATTCTAATGGATGATAACGAAGGCATTATTTACTTCATTAACAAAGACGGTAAAGCCTGGATGGAATTGGACTCTGCAGGAAACATAACTATATTCGGAGAAGGTGATGTTGATGTACGAGCAAAAGGAAACTTTAATTTAAGAGCTGATAGAAATGTTAATATTGAAGCAGGCGGTGATGTGAACATCAAAGCCGCTGGTGACACAGCAACCGGCGATGGCGATCAACATGTTGGATCTCCTAAAATAAAAGGAACTGTTCCATTAGGGTACGGTGGAAATTTAAGATTTGAAAGTACAGCACAAACAAGTTTAATGTCTTCTGCTAGTATGCAGATGACCTCATATGGAGGAGATATTGATATTAACTCAGCAGGACGAACAGCAATAACAGGCGGAATGTTGGGTGTGGATGTTAATACACTTTCTCCCACAGGCATACGTCTACAAGCGACTGCTGGTCTAATTAGTTCTATGGCGGCATTGGGTACAACCATACAAAGTGTTGCTCCTATAAGTTTATCATCTCCTATGGTTTTATTAAATAGCCCAGGTGGTTTACCAGCAGTTCCGTCAGTTTCAGCACTTACATCAAATTGGATGTCCACAAACACTCACGATGATTGGTCATCTACTATACCTGATTTTGGTGAATCCAAAGAAGATGTAATACCTAATACAACAATAGCAAATCCATCAGGAAGAAAGAAAGGCCCTAAAATTAAATCTATCGTATCAACACTACCAACCGCAGAACCATATTTAAACCATACCAAATCAGATGCTATTAATCATCAACAGGCAAGTTTAAAAGAAGGCGACAATGAAGATGGTGTAGGCGCATACGATACACAAACACCAGACGGAACAAACACCGGAACTTAAGATGGCAGAAGATACTACAACACAAACAACAACGAATACTCCCCCAGTCGATTTTGAGGGAGGAGTCGCCGCGGCCAGAGAAAGAATAAAACAATCTACAGATAGATTTAACGAAGTATCTGGTGCAATAATAGATGCACGAGCTGAAGCAGATAAGGCAAATATTGCATCAAAATTTAAAGGCGCCATGGGTGCATTGCTTGGACCATATAAAGATAAACTAAGTAACTTTAGTAGTGCCACAATGAAACGAATTGAAGAGATAAATGGTTACATGGATGTACAATCTATGTTACTAAAAGTTGTACCACCTGTAAGATTAATGATGTCTAATGCTTTTGGTGACAAAATAATAGGACCCGGTAAAATATTAAAAGAAGCCCAAGCAATGGCGAAACAATTGCAAATGGACTTGAACAATTTAGAAACAATGGTGGATGATGTAAGAGCATTGCCGGCCCAAATGAATGCAATGGCCAATAGTGCTATAAATGATGTATATGCATCAGCAGGATTAACAGGCGGGTCAGTCAAAGACTTCTCAAACCTTGCAAACGGTTTACAAAGCGAATTCACATTATCCTCAATACAAGATATGATAAAAAACACGCCTGCCGCAGTATCCGGGGAACCCGGTTCAGGTTCAGGCTGGACAAATAGAGAATTATTTCAAAATGTAGTTGCTGGACTAAAGCAAAATGGAATAACACCCATAATAGACGGTCCTTCTATAATACTGGTAGACAATAACGGAAATAAAGTAATTGACTTTTCCAACGGTATGGGACCAATTGGTATAAATTTAACAGCACTATCAGAATCTAAAAAGGCAGAACAAACAGTACATGCACTTGTAAAAACAAGGATAAGCGACTTTCAGTTTATTGCATTAGTTAGTTTTGTAAGCCACATAGGTTCTAGAAACTTTGCAGGCAGTGGTGTTTTACGAGAACTTAATAAAGGGAATTATAAACGAATACCCACCATGATGCTTAAATGGCAAACAGGTGCAATGATGACTGGTGGCCAAGCAGTCCAAAGACCAGACTACACGGCTCGCAGACTATTTGAAGCAGAATTATTTACTACTGCTGATTGGGTTAATTTTGATTATAAGCCTAGTGAAGGAAGTACAGTAACATGGTCTCAACTAACTACAGAACTACAGGCGGCTAAACAAAGAGCATTTGATGAAATACAGGGTAACAATGAGGTAAACCCGGAACAATATACTGATCCTCCTTTTGATACATCAGGTGGAAAATCTAAAGATGGTCTCCCTAAAACCTTCTAGTTTTTTATAACAGGCTTTTTCATATCAGCAATTTGTACATACGCTCTGTACTTTGCTTCTTGTTCTTCAGCAACCGTTTTCTCTAAAATCTCAACCCTTTGCCTTAATGCATTACACTCATTATTTTTATCAACAAGCATGTGTCTAAGTTGTTCTTCTAAAGTATCATTTAAGTCTAATTGGGACATTTTATTCCTCTAATATTTTTTGTAACATATCTGTCACAGTATTATTTAACAAAACTCCGCTATGGCCTGCTTCTATAGTGAAATTTTGACTGTTTTTAAATTTTGCTGGAGTTGATAATTGACTATCAACAGATATCATACCATCATTTGCTTTACCACCTAATCCTGCCAATGGATTTGAACCACTGGTACATACTATATTAGTGTGTACTCCATTAAAGGTTTTTTCTTGTAATAATGAAAGTACCTCAGCACCTGGCTTGGTATTCTCAAATACTTTTTTATTTCTAAATATCATTGATAACACTCTTGCAACAGGTGTTCCTTCCCATGGTGTTGCTATAGTAACTAAATGTTCTACGCTTCTAGGATATACACTAGCATACCAACTAGCCAACAATCCACCAAAACTATGGCCAACAAGTATAACTTTTTGCTTTCCAAACTCTCGTTGTTTACGCAATCGTATTAATTCAACTAAATCATATGGGTCTTCTTCCATATTATATTCAGGACTAATATAATTATGTTCCGGTAACTTTAAAGTATAGTAATTAAAGTTATCTGGACTTGCATTTGCACCATGTAAGTATATTATATTCTTCATCTTGTTATTATACAGTCAAAACAAGTCATTGTCAACTGTTAATTAAAACTTGTTATAATGTTTCTGATAAATACATGTATGGCAATATTTAAAGGATTTAGCACAATCGATAAGGTTAGAGCACCATACACTCTAACTGATATTAATCTTGTAAAGCGAGATTTACTTAATCACTTTTACACTAAAAAGGGTGAAAGATTAATGAAGCCAAATTTTGGTTCTATAATATGGGACCTACTAATGGAACCTGAAGACACAGCGACCGAAGAAGATATCAAAGATGATATAAAAAGAATTATAGATACAGACCCTAGAGTAACACTTAAAGATATTACTTTATATATAATGGACCACACAATTAGAGCAGACGTTGCCTTAATTTTTAACCCTGGCTCAGAAGAAGATGTTTTGTATTTAGAATTTATAAATGAGACAGAGGGTTTTGAATAATGGCACTATCACAAAGACAAACTAATCTATTTGCCGCAGAAGATTGGAAAGTAGCCTATAAGGCATTTAATAATATAGATTTTACATCTTATGATTTTGATACATTGCGACTTGCAATGGTTAATTACATCAGAACAAACTTCCCTGAAAACTTTAATGATTACATTGAGAGTTCTGAATTTATTGCAATTATAGAATTGCTGGCATTTCTAGCACAGTCACTTGCATTCAGAATGGACCTCAACAGCAGAGAAAACTTTTTAGAAACTGCTGAGCGAAGAGACTCAGTATTTAAACTTGCAAGAATGCTTGGATACAATCCAAGACGTAATACACCAGCAAGTGGACTAATGAAAATTACGTCTATAGCAACAAATGAACCTTTAACAGATAGTTTAGGAACAAGTCTTGCCAATAAACAAGTATTCTGGAACGATGTAAATAATCCAGAATCATATGAACAATTTATTACAATTTTAAACAGCACATTTAGTAACACCAATAGATTTACATCACCTATTAAAAGTGGAACAGTTGGCGGTATTCCCACAGACCTATATAGAATTACAAAACAAATAAGTGCAAACCAAACTTTCCCATTCACATTAAATGTAAATGGTATTAATAGAACTTTCGAAATCACAGACGGTGATTACACTAATGGAAAGTATTTTTATGAAAGACATCCTGATCCTTTAAATAATTTAGGAATGTATTATAGAAATGATGGTAAAGGCATGACTAGTCCTAACAGTGGGTTTTTCATGTTATTCAAGCAAGGTCAAATGCAGTTTACAGACTTTAACTTTGATACACCAATACCAAATAGAGTCGCTGATTTAACATCACAGAATATAAACGAAACAGATGTGTACTTACAAGAAATATCAACGTCTGGTGCTGTAATAAGCAAATGGGTTAAGATTCCTAACACAGTAGGACAGACACTAAACTATAACAGTCAAGCATTTGGTACAAGAAACTTATTTGCAACTGAAAATTTAGACAATGATGCTGTAAGGTTAAAATTCCCAGACGGCAACTTTGGTAATTCCCCTAAAGGAATTTACAGAGCATGGTATAGAACAAGTGACGCCACAAGTTATACATTACAACCTGACGATGCTAGAAGTGTTAGTATTGTGGTACCATATCAAAATAAATCAGGTACTGCTTATACACTAACTGTTACCCTTGGATTACAAATACCAGTAAACAATAGTTTACCAACAGAAACACTAGCAAGTATAAAACAAAATGCACCGCAAACATACTATACACAAAATAGAATGATTAGTGCTCAAGATTATAATATATTCCCTTTTGCAAAGAGCGGTAATATACAAAAATTATCAGCAGTTAATAGAACACATGCTGGACATAGTAGGTACATAGATATTAATGACCCTACAGGAACATTACAAAACATTGATTTGTTTGCAGATGACGGGTTTATTTACAAGATGGCAAAGACAACATCTATGAATACTGTTATAAGTGGAAACAACACGGCCAATAATTTTGTGGAAAACATATTGCCTACATATTTAAAAAATCAAAACTTAAATAACTATGTTTACGACTCATTTAGAGATATATGGAAATCTTACAAAACAAACAGTTTTGATATCGAAAGTTTAGGTGTTAAATGGAATCCTCTACCTGTAAAATTAACAGGAACAACAGGGTATTTTACAGAGACATCAAGTGCAGGTGCGGCTGGAACAGAAAAGGTATTAACAAATACATTTACGTCCTTTAAGCAGTTCCAAGAGAATAATTATTTAAAATTTGTTGACCCAAATGATGTTTCAAAATTTAAATGGGTAAGGATAACAAAAGAATCCAATGCAGGTTTACTATCCTCAGGATTAAGCACATCTATTGGTCCTTGGACCCTGAGTGCAACAATACCTACAGGATGGAGAGTACATGAAGTTATAGTTACACTTAGAAAAAAACTACAAGGCTCAGAACTAACAGATGTACAAACACAGATAGAAGCCAAGAAAACATTTGGAATAGGTTTTGCACCTACAAATGTAACTGGTAGTTTATTAGCAGATACCTGGTATATAATTAATAACGCCAACTTAGATAAGACTAGTAAATTCAATGTAACAAACGCAGGCAGTACAATGAATAGTCCTGACGATGCAAGTTGGATACTATTATTTGAATACGAAGCAATCGATACAAATTCATATAGATATAAAATTACTATTCGCGGTGAACAATATGTGTTTAATAGCAAAGATGATATTAAATTTTATAATGTTAAAAACATTAAAGTACTAGACAGTAACAATAAAGCAAATACAGATAAAATATCCATAACAACATTTAATAACCAGCCGGGAAGTTCAGAAACATTTAGATGGTATCTATCAGGCTCAGGCAGTACAGGTAATCGCTGGTACAGTGAAGAAACCGGAACAATCACAGATCCAACACAATATAGTTTGGAACTACCTCTTAGATCAAGAGACACAAACTGGTTTGACGTAGAAATCGACTGGGTAAGTAATTTTGGTATATTAAGAGCTGACGGTATTGCAAAAGCAAATGTTATTTCAAACGATCTTTTTGTAAACGACGCAACTGTAACATTAAATACATATTTTGATGACGGTGTTTCTCCGGAAGTAAGTGCTAATATGACAATAGCAAATAATATGGGAAGAATTAGTAGGATACCAGGAAGTATTGATGTAAACTTTACTAATACTACATTTGGGTATAATATTTTTGATAGCACAGGTAACATAACATATAAAGCATACAACCCGTCAACATCACAATTAGAAATATACCATGGAAACACTATGGTAATTCCGTCTAATGCAAATAGTAGAATTTATTCTTATGGAATATCAGGAACAACAGTTCCGTTAGCACACGGCGGTGCAGGTACAAACTACGAAGGTAATATACAATTATCTTCTGCTAATACTACAGCAAAAACAGGCACAATTATATACGGAAATTTAGAAGACAACAACTACCTATATGCATCTGATGTTACAGCGGTAACAAGCACAGATAAAATTAAAGTTAGATATGAAAATTATAAACAAAGGTTAGTAGAAAACATAGATTGGCATATTGTTGATGTATTCAGAGAAGCAGACGGGTATACAGATCCCAGTAAAGTTATTGTAGCACCTTATGATACAGATAATGATTTAGTCCCTGATAAGCCATTGCAGTTTAAAGATTTTGTAGGCGTAGAGGACTTGGTATTTTTAGAAAACTATAAAGATTACGACGGGTACACCTACCAAAAGCCTTCATCAGGCGGTATTTTAGACCTAAGAGAAGAGGCCATATTTACTATAGTAGGCTCAGGTAGTACAGCAACTATAAGTCCTGGTTCTTACACTAACCACATAAGTTTTAGTACTTTAAGTTGGTTAGTTGTTGATACTTATGCATTACTTACAACATACTTAAACAATGTAGCAGGTTACGGAGCAAGTGTTAAAGTGTATGTAGCAAGTACTAATCAAGTATATTTAATGACACCAAGTAGTACAAATAGTTTACATGTAAACGGAGTATTAACTACAGAATATGCAGTATATAACGGTAGAGGCGTAACACAGAATACATTACTGCCAGAAGTAACACCAATGATATTTAAATGGGAACATGTTGCCAATAAAGATGTGAGAATTGACCCTAGCATTAGTAATGTAGTTGAAATGCTGGTACTTACAAAAACATACTATTCAGATATACAAAAGTATATGAATGTTCCAGGTACAGTATTCCCACTACCACCAACAAGTGACGAATTAACAACAGAATTTAGAGAACTAGATGAATTCAAAAGTGCTAGTGATACAATAATTTATAGAAGTGCCAAGTTTAAAAAACTATTTGGTGCAGATGCAGATTTAGAACTACAAGCAAAATTTAGAATTGTTAAATTAAATGATTCTGTTAGTGATAACGAATTAAAATCTAAAGTAATACTTGCATTTAAAGAATACTTTAACGCAAATAACTGGGATTTCGGAGAGACATTCTATTTTACAGAATTAACAAGTTATGTACACACCAAACTTGCAGGACTATTAGGCAGTATAGTTATATTACCTAGAAACTCTGCAGGAAAATTTGGAGACTTATTCTCAGTTAAGGCAGAAACAGATGAACTGTTTTTAAATACTGCCACTGTTTCTGATATTGAAGTAATAGACAAAATAACAAGAACAACACTTTCAAGTGAAACAACATCATCAGTATACACAACAAATAATGCATCAGCAGGAACTGGACCATATGCAATTAACGGATACTATCCGTTATACTCTAATGAGACAAACTCTAATAATGCTGGCAACGGGACTAGTCATACACATGTATTCTACGGAACAACATTTTATATGCCTAATGGATTGGTAATGGGTTCAACTATGTTCCATGGAACATATACAGGTAACGCATCAACAACAAGCAATACAACTGGTAGCAGTGGCTCCGGTTCAACTGGAAGTGGTTATTAATGGCAAAAATTTATACACAATTACCTGAAGTCTTACAGACTGAGGCCAATAAAAACTTTTTTGAAACAACAGTAGAGCAATTATTCAGCCCTGCTAATGTTGAGGTTATAACAGGCTTTTTAGGAAAACAGTCTTCCACAGACTATAGCAGTAATGGATCGTATCTCAGAGAAGCAACGGCAACAAGGCATCATTACGGGCTAACACCAGCAGTTAATACAATTAACACAACAACAGGTGTTAGTGAGAATTTTGTATTCTATGATGAGTTAGTGGATACAATGACTATTGCTGGGGTGAATACTAGAAACCATAACAGAATATTTTCTAGCGAATACCAAAGTTTCTTACCTCCGATAGATGTAGATAAATTTGTAAACTATCAAGAATATTACTGGAGTAATAACGATTTACCATCTATTGTGGTTACCGGTACAGCAAGTAACCCTATTGACATTGATAAAGAAATTTTAGGTGTAGCAAACTACACATCACCAAATGGTGTAGTATTTAAAAATGGCATGGTAATAAACTTCAGCGGACAATATGTAATACCAGCAAGTAAAACATCTCTGGAATATTATGTTGAAGGCGTTGGCGAAAGCATAGTATTAGTAGTAAAAAATCAAAACATTGGTTCACCGTATGCTGTAGCAATCTTAAACAGTTGGGACAATACAAACTTTACATCCTCAGACGCAAATGTAAAATATACTGCTGGAAACATATCATCAGTAATTATCAGTGATGCAGGTATAGGGTATATAAATCCAACAATAGTTTTTACAGGTTCAAACACCTCAATTGCAACAGCAACAGCAACAGCAAATAGTTTAGGTGCAATAACAAGTATAACTGTTACCGGAGCAGGCGCAAACTACAGCGGTGATATTGGATTGGTATTATCAAGTACACCAATTGTAACAAACATTAATACAACAGATACTTATGTTGATTTTTATGATAATGTAACAAGTGCCATACCTACTCCATATAAAGAATTAGGTATAAACAGCCTAACAAATGTAAAGATTGGACAACTAGCAACAGTAGATGGACAAAAGAGCATAGTAACAGGCACAGCATCAAATAGTATTAAGTCTATTACAAATGTTACTAATGCATTCCAAACCAACAGAACATCAGGCGTATATACAGTTAGCGGAACTTCAGATGGATCCGGAACAGGACAGTCCTTTAGAGTGTCTGTAATAGGTGAGACTGAACTACTAAGCATACATACTATAAACGATAGTTACGCAACATGGTCTTCAAATGCAACAATTAAAACAGCAAGAACATCCGTAACAAAACAAGCAGTAGCAAGTACATCTTCTGGAAGCGGAACAGGTGCAACATTCAAAGTAGTTTATGATAATTTTACTGGAAACGAACCACATGTTACGGTTACACTTGTTAGCAGTGGAACTGGTTATAGAAAAAATGATACCATAACGATTGCTGGAAGTAGTATAGATTCAGTCGGCGGTCCGGACATTACATTTAATGTTTATGAAATTGTGCAACCACAAGGCATTACAGCAATATCAGGTATTGCATTGAGTAATAGTAGTGTAACAGGTACGCATATTGTAAACATGTCCAACTTGGGACATATAGGAAATATTTCAACAAGTGGTAATGGTACAGACGCTGTATTTGAAATTGTTGCAGACGGTTCAGGTGGAGCAACAGTAACAATATTAGACGGCGGAATAGACTTTGCTGATTCTGAAACTATAACAATTAATGATGTATTGCTGGGAAGTAATAATGCAGGCACATTAACATTTAATGTTAGTGATGTTATAACTTTTGGTGACACATCAATAGAGCTTTTAGACGGTGGAACAGGACATGCTGTAGGTGATACAATCACAATAGCAGACTCCACATTAGGAAACGGTGGAGCATCTAGCCTATCCTTTGATATATCAAAAGAAATAGATTTAGTTTCCCTAGGTACACCAGTAACATTAGATGCAACATCAACATCTATAATAGAATTTATTGGACAAGGTGCAGACTTCCAGATAAGAACAAGCATGTTTGAATTACAAGCAAATGCAAGTGGAACATTTATTACAGGCCTATCTTCAATGGCACTTTCTGGTGTTGACCCTGTAACAGGTGACTACTACCTAGGCGGTGCTCCAGATACAAATATAAATTTAGGTTGGGATTTAGATAGTGATGGTGACGGTGATGGAGATGCAGTATGGGGAGGCAAAACAGCACAAGAAAGTCCTGACTATAATGTATTACAACGAGGTTCTGCAAACAGAAACATCTGGAGTAGAATTAATTTTTGGCATCACAGACAAAATTTTCTAGATGCAGGAGCAACAGTTCCAGATAAAAAATATCAAGCAACAAGACCTATTATAGAGTTTGATAAAGACATAGAACTATATAACTTTGGTACTAGATTCATAGGAGAAATATCTCTTGTTAGTAGACAATTAACAAAGGCAGAAGTTGTAGGACTTGTTTCGGGAACATTAATTGATGATGCACCTCTAAGTGTTGGTGCAACAGTTATATTCCCTAACGATGAAAAAGAAGTTTCTCAGTATGTATATAAAGTTTCTCATATTAGTGGCTTAATTGCATTATCTAGAGTAGGTGATATAAATTTAAATCCTACAGGAATTGAAGACGGTGAAACAGGATTTGTCCCAATAACGTTAACACAAGGCGATCAAGTTAACATTAAAGGTGGACTATTTGGATATGGTAAAGAATACTATTGGAATAATAATAAATTAGAACTTTGCCAAGTAAAACAAAAATTACATCAAGAACCCTTAATGAAAATGTACGATGATAAAGGACAGGATTTAAGTGACATGTCATTATTTCCTAATACATCGTTTAAGGGTAATAAAATATTTAACTATAAAATTGGAACCGGCACTAACGACTTAGTATTAGGATTCCCATTAACATATAAACCATTTAAGAGCACTAGTGAAATTGACTTTGAAAACTTTCTAGGCACTGAAGTTGTTTCATCAGGAATCACAACATCAGTACAAGTTGCAGGATATTACTACTATAAGTTACTAAAAGCAACTCCAAAGTTTCATTCTTACTGGAAAAATTCTAAAAATAAATTTGAACAGTCTATTAAAACATTCTATTATGTAAATGCATTTGATGTTACTAATGCATATAACAAGTTCTTTATAGGGTGCGTTCCTAAAGTTAATACACTTAACGCATCAGGGTATGACATTAATATATTAGTCAACGGTGATGTTAGAACAGACTTTGCATACACAACTACTGGATTAATAGAATTTACAACATATAATTTTAGCAAAGACGACATAATAGAAATAGAAGCAGTTAGTGACAACAACGGGTTGATCAATGAAAAATCAATTAGTAAATATCAATTACCATTAAGTTGGGGTCATAATGCAGGCAATGAAGACATAACAAGTGTATCAGAGCCTGAATACTTACAGCACTTTACAAATTTAATAAAAAATCAAGACGGATTTACAGGTGAAGCCTTAGGAAATAATAACTTTAAAGATACAACTAGAGATAGCAAGTATGCTACTGATATAGTTAAAGTAGAAGAAGATTTAAGATTAGGATCGTTCCTATTAGATGACCAGCCACATAACTTATTAAAGTCTTTAAGATTCTGTGAACAAGAATATACAAGATATAAAGGCAGATTAAAGTCAGAGCTTACAAAATATTACACTGATTTCGATACAACAGGATTTACATCAAGTTTTATATTAGAAAAAGTTTTAAGGAATGTAGTAACATTAAGTGTAGGTAACAATGTATTCCAACAGTCATATGTTATACCATTTGGTGACAACTATATAGAAGAAATTATAACAATTAATAAAGTATCTACTACTGCATATAATCTGTCAACATATACAGATTTAAGTAAAATAGAAAATTCGTTACTTGTATATAAGGAAAGAGATAATGTAATAACACTTCTAGAAGTAGATAAGGATTATACATTATCAAATACTTCATCAGTTATAACACTCACGATGGCATCAGATTATAATAATCAGTTAGGTGACACATTAACAGTTAAGATATATGATAAGGAAAGAGATAGTGCGGAACTACCGCCTACTCCAAGTGCTATGGGACTATACCCATTGTATGTTCCTGAAATTATTGTTGATAATACATTTAGCACCCCAATATCTGTTTTAATAGGACATGACGGAAGTAAAACTACTCTATTCAACGACTCTAGAGACAATGTAATATTAGAATTTGAAAAACGAATTTATAACTCTGCTAAAAAAGAATTTAGGTCAGCAAATAGTTTACCAGTGTTAAATTATGCAGATGTCAAATCTGGTTATTTCAGACCAGATAATTTTAATCAAAATGAATGGTTTGATTTATTGAGAAATAGTTTCGCTGGTTGGACATTGTCTAATGGTGTTGATTATATTACTAATGATATATACAGCAGTACTGATGAATTCACTTGGAACTATAGAGGCACAGGCAACTTACCAGGACATTGGAGAGGATGGTTTGAATATCATTACGATACAGTAAGACCACACACTGATCCTTGGGAAATGCTAGGGTTCACAGAGAAACCTTCTTGGTGGGACTCGCAATATATTACTGTAAAGTATACAGACTATGGTAGTAATAACACTCCTATGTGGGAAGACTTAGAACAGGGTATTATTAAGCAAGGCCCTAGAGAAAATGTAACGTCAAATCTATATAAAGAAATAGCAACTAATCCATTTAGAAGAATGGGATTATTGTCTTTACTACCAGTGACATCTACGGCAACACTAAAATCACCTCATGACATAAGTTCTACCGGTACTACAACACTAACTAAGACATATACAAATGCAACTATTGATAATTCATTAGGGTATGTTACTACTAGTTTCTTACTTACAGACGGCATTTCAATTGGATATGATGTAAGTAACGTATACGTTACAGGTAAGTCAATACCAAACTTTGCTGATACAAAAATAGATACAACACTGAGCACAGTAAAACATACCAACGGAAGTTATAATATTCCTAGAGTAAATCTTATATCAGTTGCAAATGATTCCGGATCATTTGGTTCAAATGCTGTTGGAGTCCTAGTTAACGGATTACCACTACATAATATTAAAGATACAACTGGATGGAATGCTGGTAATGTTTGGCATTACAACAACGAATTTGCAAATAGAAATAATGATTATATTGCTGAAACAGATAGCACAGGCGTAGTTAAAACTTACACGCCAACTGTGGATATGTCCACAATAACTACTTGGGGCAACACAACAACACATTCAGGAATAGTGGGCTGGGCGTTTGACGGCTTACCAATTTACGGACCATACGGATATTCTGATCCATTGGATAATACCAGTGATATAGTAAACATTAAAAGTTCCTTCCAACTTAAAACTGGTATTAGAGCTAGTGGCCCTGGTGGAGATCATACAGGAATGTTTGTGGAAGACTACACTTATAATTCTGCCCTATCAAGCCAAAACGGATATGCAGGAAGATGGAATAATAGAGTTGGTGTAACACCTGATTCGGCTGGCGCACAAATTAAGTATTATGTCTGCACAATAGATGATGCAGGAACTCCTATGTTCCCTTATGCAGTTGGTGGTGGTGCTAATGATGATACAACTAATCACACAGCATTGACATATGGTAGTAAATATTTTGGAACAGGACAACAATTGTCGCTTAATACTTTAGGTACTGGTTACACGAATCCTTCAGCAACCCCTGCCATAACAAGTGCATATTCAGAAGCACAATCAACAACTACTGCAATTAATGGTGCTTGGAGATTTGGTGACGGCGCTCCAGTAGAAAATGCATGGAAATATTCTGAATCATACCCATTTGCTATCACGCAGGCATTACTACTATCTAAGCCTGGAATGTTTGCTACGGTGTTTGCAGACCCAACTAGACTAATAACTCCAGTACTAAACAAAAAAGTATTAATTGACAAAGTAACAAGAAAATCATGGGATTTCAAGTCTACTAGTAACTTTACAGTACATGGAACAAAAGATCAAGACGGTAACTTCTTAACTAACATTGGTTACACACAATTTATTAAAAGTTATTTAAACTTCCAAGGACTAGACATAACTACAGATTTTTATGATAAAATGAAATCTTTAAATGTTAAACTTGGTCATAGAATGGCAGGATTTATAGATAAAGATACTGCAACAATTAGAACAGATCAATACAGCACAACTGGAACTTCAACAAGTTTAATAATACCAGATGAAAATATAAAACTAGATCTACATAGTTCACCATATAAATCAAGGAATTCTTACAGTGGTGTTGTTGTTGAGAAAACAACAGCAGGATATAAAGTCAGAGGATTTGATAAAAATGTTACATACTTTAATATTCTGGAATCAGATCTTACTGGTGCAAGCCAAAGTATTACAAGAGGTGGAGACCCGGTAGCCTATGCTAATTGGTCCTCATCAATTGCATATCCTCAAAATTCCATAGTAAAATATATAGATCTATATTATCAAGCAATCAATAACATAGATGCTGATGTTGGATTCATTACAAGTAATTGGACACAGTTAGCATCACTACCAACAACTGGTGGAGCAATAGGAGTTGTATACACAACATCAACAGGCTTAACTAAAAGAGTTGATTACGACACTGAATACACAACTGTTCAAGGTGTATTTGATTTCTTAGTTAGTCTAGGTAGATACCATTCATCACTTGGATTTAGTTTTGGACTTTATGATGCCTCTATTAATGCTGTAAGAGATTGGAATTATTCTGCAGAGCAGTTCTTATTCTGGATAACAGGCGGTTGGGAAGTGGGTAATACATTAGAATTATCCCCAATGTCAACCAGTGTATCTTTTGCAAAACCAAACGAATTTGTATCAGAAGTTAAAGTATCAGACAATGGCCAGTTCTCTTTATTAGATCAAGACGGTACCTCAATATCACCACAAAATTGTGCTATTGTAAGAGAAGGCAACAGTATTAAGATAACTCCTCCAACAGGAAAACAAATTTACTCAGCAGTTTTATATACTAAACAAACAGAACATGCTTTAATTGTAGACAATGTTACAGATTTTGCTGACACAATTTACAATACATTATATAACCAAAAGCAAGATAGATTATTTATTAAAGCAAAAAGAACACTAGGATGGGAAGGAAGATTAAGCAGTGAAGGGTTCATAATTAGTGGTGAAGAACTACAACCTAACTTAGATAATATAACCTCTACTATGGGCAACTACCATAATTTAGGATTTATACCAGTAGACAAAGCAGTATATACTGCATCTAGAGGTCTGTTCGGATTTGAAGAAAGACAGTACTTAACAGACTTAGATATATTAGATGACCAGCAAGTAGAATTTTATAAAGGAATGGTACAGAATAAAGGTACACTATCTGGAATAGGAAAACTGGCAAAGAGTAACTCAATTGTTCAAGGAAACGTAACAGTATTTGATGAGTGGGCTCTTAAAGTAGGCGAATTCGGTGACATAGATAATAATCAAAGTATAGAATTAGCACTTGCTAAGAAAGACTTTGTACAGGATCCACAGTTATTTCAATTAGAATTCCCGGAAGATACTACTGGATTTATTAAAGAAATAATAGTTACAGAAAACAAAAGTTTTTATGATACTGTACCAGAGATAGAGATATCTTTACCTACAGGAACTAACAGTAAACAAGCAACAGCAACAGTCAAATTAACCAACGGCATTATTTCAAGTATTGAAGTTACTGAAGGCGGAGCAGGTTATAACGAATTAGCAACAGTACAAACTATTGCTGGTAATATAAATGTTACAGGTTCAGATACTAAATTTAATAGTGTAACAATTTCAAGTGCAGATTTAATACCAACAGCAAATATAGGCGGTATTGGAAATATAACAATTATAGATCATTTTGCAAGTAATGTATCAGCTCAAAATATAGATTTAAGTAGTGCCACAGAGATGGCAAACGTTGCTACATTAATTAATAATAATGCTGTAACAAATGCAAACATAGTTGCCCAAGCAGTTAATTCTTTTAATGCAGATTCGTGGACATTCTCTAACACAACATCGTCAGGCAATTTAATTGCAGTTAGCACACCTACTACAGTACCAACTACATTAGAAGTTGATATGCCGATCGTGTTCTCAGGAACAGGTTTAGGTGGTATTAGTACAGGTACAACATATTATGTCAAGGCAATTAATGTAACACAACCGGCTAACTTAACACAATTCTATACAACATTCACAGTTTCTGCAACAGTAGGCGGTACGGCACTAGCATTATCAGATGCTACAGGAACAATGTATGGAGCAGGCGGTAACTCCTCAATAATACAAATTAGTGGAAATGACTTTACATTAGGTGGATCTGCGTTAGCAAACTTAAACTTAGCAACAACTAGAAATCAACCTAAACAACGTTATGCAATAGATATAGCAAACAATACAACAATAGATAATATTATTGTAAGTGTTTCAGGAAATGTTATAACACAATCAGGTAATTGGGAGTATGATGCTGGAGACAGATGGAAATTCTCTACAGCATCAAATGTTCCTTCCGGAAGTTACTCACAAGCCATAAACATAATTGGGATAAACAACAGTAGTACAGAACTAGATGCAAATAACATTGTACAAATAGATGGTGAATATCCTTATGTTGACGTCTATGTAGATACTATTAAACTAGAAAATGCAAATGGTGTTGCTGTTTATAACATAACCAATGCAACAACAATAAACTTCCCTGACGTAACATTATTACCTAATGGTGATATAACAACCGGTTCAAATGTTACTATTGTAGAACGTGCAACCATAGACTTTACAGATAGTTTTCAAGGTGACGTACCCGGAGCAACACTTAATATTAAAGCACAGTCACAAGATGGACTTGCTATTAAAGTAGAAGGGAAACGACTATATACAATAACAGACGATATTAAAAATGATGAGATTATCACTATAGATATTGATGACTCAACAAGGTTCCTTAAGAAACCAACAGGAATAAAAACAAGTGTACTATGGCCTAAAACTAATTCTGTAGATCACACTGGCATGACAGACGCAAGTTATAGATCAATTCCTAATGCAGGTTATGTGAGAAGACAAGATGTAAATTATCAGGCCTATGCAGTACAAGATATACAAGATCTTTTTGCAACTGATAGATTATATAAGCCTAGTAAAGATGAATTGATACATGTTGCATCTTCTGAAAATAATGATTGGAATGTATACAGACTAAGAGAAATAGAAAACGGTGATATTAGTTTTGTTGAGCAAACAACAATAGACACAACATCATACCTTTATACAACTGAAGACATGTTTAACTATGTTGACAGTAACCAAATTCAACAAACAGATTTAAGTAGATTTGTAGATTACACATTGGTGCTTAAAAAGGCAACTGTGTCTGATAATCTGGTCATATGGACAAACCAAGAAGTTGTAGATAAAAAATCTGCAATAATTAAAAACTTTGGTGCAATTAGTATGATACAGGCAAATGCCTCAAACATTGCTCCTTTAAATACATATGATATCGTAGACATAGAAAAAACATCAGGATTTGTAGTATACGGAAATGTAACAGCATCATCAGGTGCAATTGCAACGTGCCATTATACTAATGGTAGTGTAACTCCTGTAAACGGTGACTATGTACAATTTATTGACTTAGATCCTGTAGATACAGTATATACTGCAACATCATTGGCACATACAGACGTAAATGGAAACGCAACATGGTCAGCAAATGCTAGTGTAAATACACAATATGATAGCAAAATTACAATTACTACATCA
>TARA_R110001606_G_scaffold124797_2_pt1 | contig 20860 bp, 24 predicted proteins | sample TARA_R110001606 | Tara Oceans TARA_R110001606 (sample SAMEA4398315) | marine metagenome | biome: Polar Biome; feature: [SRF] surface water layer (ENVO:00010504); material: water (ENVO:00002006), including particulate matter (ENVO:01000060) such as... | depth 5 m | reverse complement strand
ACAGAAATATAATTGTTTAATAAAATATGAAACAGATATTAAACAAAAAGATATATCTATTGAATTGATACAAGTTAAAAATCAAAAATTAGAAAAAGATTTAGAATATTTCCAAAATAAATGTGAAATAATGGAAAAAGAATTAATTGAAGAAGAAGAAAAAACAATATTATTTGAAATGGTTCAAGATCTAACTGAAGAGTCAGGAAATAAAGAAGATACAATTATTAAATTAGAAAAAGATAATAAAAAATTACAAGAATCTATTGTTGAATTAGAAGCGGTAATATTAAGCAAACCAAATATTTTCTATTACTCATACGACGAGGAAGGACATATATTTTACGATAATATTGAAGATTTAGTTAGAAATACACCACGTATTGAGGATTGTTATGTATATCAAGGTAATGTTACTGAAGAGGTTATTAAGTCCAACGATTTTCTGGGATTTTCCGGGACTGAAATAGATTATATGGTTAAATTATAAAATAAATAAAGTATTAATCTTTCAAACTATAAAAACCTTCATTATCAATATTATATTTAATATTTTTTTCAGGTAATTCAATAAAATCTTCAGATTCTTCAGATTCATAAATAAAATCAGGATCTATATTTTTTAATAAAATTATTTTAAGTTTTTCTAAAAATAATTCAAGTTCAGTTTCATTTTTTAAATCAATATTTTTTGAAATAATTTCTGAAGTATAGTTTATAATGTTATCCATTATTTATAATAAAATGAAATAATTTAATAATTTAAAAAAGTTTCGTATAACTGATATGTGAGGATATTTCAAGTATTTTAGAGTTTCTAGAGATTATTTAGAATTAGAATATATAATTTTTTTTATTTTTATACAATATATTTTTTTAATTGAAACAGGTAAAAATGCCCACATATCAGTTATACGAAACTTTTTTAAACACTTAAGGGATTTCAAGATTATTCAAAATCGCAAGAGAACTTACCATTATCAAGAGTTGCTGATTTTACTAGTTCTAACCAGGTTCGGTGTGTGTAACTACCAGCACCTACTTTAGAATATTGTAATTCAATCTGGATACCACGAGAATTAACACGTTCATTACGATTAAGACGATATCCTAAATAGAAGAACTTACCATTTAAACCGTCAGTAGAACTAGAGGGAGCATAATTATTATATAAATAGACTGCTGATAGACCACCACCCTGTTTATTAAACATTTGTCGGCAAATCTGAGGGACATTTTGTTCAGTTTGGACAAGATCGTGGAAATGTAATGCCATATTAACTCTATCAATAGGATATAAACGATTATCATTATATATTAAATTAGTTGTTGCTGTTGCGTTGTTTTGACCAGTTACAGTTGGAGCAGTTGAGTTATAAGCATTAATAATAGAAGTATCTGGGTTAGCAGAGGTGCGTTCTAATGCTGTAATTACTTTATTAACAAGACGACCAGCACCACCAATATCAATAACACTGCGAGTTGCTAATGTCGCTGCCGAAATACTACGTTTAGAAAGGCGATAATCATTATAAGTCCAACGCATAACCCGATTTTGATTTCGGTATGATTCCATAAGGTCACCTTCATAATAAATATAATCTGCAATAAACTTGGTTTCTGGTTGGTCTATTTCAAAAACTTGAGATTGGTTTTCGTCTGTTTTTTTATGGCAACAACGTTTAAATGAAGAAGCAGGTTGAAAATGTAATTCAATAGATATTTGTTGGTCAATCATATATAGAGGAAGTTGATTAAATCTAAGGAATGGGAATAAATCTGCTACAGAAATACTGAAAACAGGAGTATTACCGATTCTAATAAACTCTGGTGTTAGTAATACCGCACCGCCTACACCGTCGGCAATAGGTTCATTACGATTTTTAATATATAATCTAGAAGCATTTACGTCGTCTATATCATTAACAGTATCGTCGTAATTTAATCTAAGTGCTAATACTCTACTAGTTAAAAATGTTTCTCTTTCTAAATTAATATCATTATCAATAAACATTGATTTATAACCCATCCAGTGATTAAAGTCGTCAGTTTCTGCTACAGTAGTGGTGCCGATACGAAGAGCACAACGCTGGACTAAACTATGTACTCCAATATTCGCAGGAAAAGTGCTTTGGGCACCGTCGCCAGGATCTTTTACACCTAAAGTTATTTTACTAAAACTGTGAAGAAATCCTTTATTACTTAGAACAAATCTACAAAAATTATCAGACTGAACAACTGGGTCTAAAACTTCAGTGTCCATATCCTGTGATAAATCAGAAGGTATTGAACCAATTTTCATTAGGTCTGGGATTTTTCCTCGTTCTTCAGATTGAGCATTAGACATATCCATATTTATAATAAGGAATGAAAAAAAATATAAATTAAAAAAAATTATTTAATTACGAAATCACCTGCAATCCGTTCGCATTCATTACAAGAGTTTGTTTAGAACGAACAAATAAGAAAGCACTGTGTGGATTATCAGCAGTAAGTCCTGTTTCCATTTGTAATCCAAAGTTTTCAGAGCGAAAATCAATACCTTCACCAGAAATATTATCAAATGCTATACCAATGCCAAACATATCACCTGCTTCTGCTCGTAAGTTTTGTGAAGTAGAACCAATACGATTATAAGTTACTGGACTGAGTTGATTTTTAATATTTTTCATATAAGGCATAAAACAATTCATATAATTTCTAAAAATCTGTGGATCTGCTACAGTGCTAGTAGCATTATCTCGCACATTTGCGTCTAAATTATACATAAGAGGTAATCGTTCTCCACCTTTAGTAAAAATTATTTGTTTTATTGGTGCTAGTTCCGCTGCTGCTAAATCATTAATTAATGGTGAGCATTGGAAACTATCAAAATTAAGATTATTTAAATATACAGAAGGAATAAAGTTCATAAAAATACCTAGAACTCTGGATAAACCTAAACGAAAATTAATAATAGCATTAGAAGAAGCAATAGTTGTATAATATGAAGATATTGCGTTATATTCCATACTATTAGAGGTTTGTCGCATTAGACTAGATAACTGGTCTACAGAAGGATTAATTACTTCACAAATAAGGGATACGTCTGATAATTGATAAAAAGCATTAATAAATGCTCCACCAGTGCTAGTTAAAAATTGACTATCTGAAGCAAGGTGAATATCAAATTGAATACCGCCAACACCCCAACCTCTTCCAGATAATCCAATAGGTTCTTTAGAGTTTAAAAACCCTGTTGGAAGATTAATACAGAAAGAATTACCCCGAAATGCCCTATCAGTACCACTTGAACCATTTTGATTATTTACATATTGAAGATTATTAGCATTAGTATTATTCATAGTATTAGCAGTTACACCTAAATGTCCATTTGCTTCTTGAACACTTGAAATTGCTGGAAGATAACTTGCTAAATAACGACCATAATGTCTTACGTGTTCAATAACACTTTTATTTTTTTGCGAAGTAATAACAATCTGGTCTAACATTCCATATGTAGATAATTTAGGAGATACTGTTAAATCTTCACCTACTAATGGAATATTACCAAAATCACCATTTGGACTTTTATAAATAGAAATATTACCTACTAAACGCACAGAAGATCCAATTAAATATCTATCTTGCTCACCTAAGATAAAAGACATAACTGGATTACCGTCACGATAAGAAATAGTTCCATTGGAAGTTTGATTACTTGGAAACAACTGTAGATAATTATTTGAACCAGCAAGAGACATATTTTAATATATAAATGATTTTAAAAAAAAATAAAAATTAATTGTTAATTTAAACAATAACCTGTACAGAGTTTCCAGATATTTGGATACGACGAATATGAAAAACATAAGATAACCATAATTTATTTTTAGCAGGAGCAATAGCACCTTCATAATTTACTTGGAGTGAAAAATCTTTATTACGAGCGTCGTATACTGCGTCGCCTAGTGCCAGAGCACGACCAATAACAAAATTACTTGTCATTTTATCAAAAGAATGTGCTGTGATACCAGATTGAGATAATGCTTTATCAGTTTCAATAGTCCATTGTGCGTCTATAGATTTAGTAGTTGCCATTTTTTTAAGAGAGATTTGGCGATTAGGTTGTAAGCGTCCGTCGTATAACCATTGGTAAGAAGATACTTCGTCTATAATACCTTCTAATCCTGGACGATTGCTACGAAGGTAATAATCAGGAGTTGAACGTCTATCAGTAGGTTCAGTTCTAATTTTATAAGTTACAGAAGCATTTAATATTTGTTGAGTAGTATAAACACTTGCGTCAGTAGGAACACATAAGATAGATTTACAACGAGAATTATTAATTGGAAGTCTAATATTAGCAACACGATCAGAAGCAAGTTGAGAATATTTATAAGTAGTAGAACTTAAGAAATCGTAATTAATAGTTCCTCCTTCTTTCATTTTTTTAATCATTGAACTTTCATACGCTGCTCCTGGCATTACTTCTTGAACTATAAGATTTACGTCTGATACAAGATAAGTAGCGTCGTAAGCACTTGCGTCTCCTACTGATTTACTAAATACAAATATTTCTTCAGTTCCACTGTCCATACCTTTGCCAGCAACAACTGCTGAAGCATTAAAGTTTAATCTAATATAATCACCTTCAGTTCGGATATCTTTAATAATTGGAAATGTAGTTTGTGGACCACCACCAGCACCACCTTTAGTAAAGGCAACAACAGAAGCATTACCACTAACATATCTTTCAAAACCTAATTTTTCACCTACAACAAATGGACATTTAAAAGTAGAGTTTGCTACACTGTTACGCTGTCTTAGACGAATAGAACTAAATGAACCATTAGTAGGAACACTGGCATTAGCACCTGCAGCGTTTTTGCGGTCAAAAAACTCAGGATCTAATGTTAATCGTCGGTGGCGTAAAACACCGTCCATTTGCCTAAATACTCTAGTATTATCTTCTAATAAAATAGTTACAGTAATACCACCTAGTAGCATATTTGGAAATATTTTATCATTAGACATAATACCAGTATGAAGTGGAATACAACATTTCGCTGGAATAAAATTAGCAGCGGTAAATGAAGCACTTTCAACTGCTCCAGCACTAGTAGGAATCTCACAATATTGATTATTGTGATAATTATTAGCAACAGATACAGTAGAACCACGAGTTCCACGACATTCAATCATATGTTTATTCGCACCTTCAGATATTGCTCGTTTATTTTTTAAACTATCATTAGTAGAATAATCATATTTTACCGAAACCATAGTATTATAATTTTCAATTTCTTCTAGTAATACACCATTACTGTCGTGAATACGAACAGAACGACACAACGATTGAAAACCAGTCTCAGCGTCTAATTGAAGACGAGTAGGACAAGGTAAATTATCTGTTCCAGAAGCACTAAAAGTTGGTGGTCTAATTAAAACATTTGCTTGTAAATAAGTTTCACTTGGATTAAAAAACTTTAAAGTTGGTTCAATGCGAATACGGATTTCTTGTCCAGCAATATAATTTGTTCCATTCTCTGCTGGAATACTAACAGACTTTTGTGCTATAGGAATCTTGTTACTTGCTACCCAATAAGACATTTTATATTATTAAACTTTAAAAATCTAAAAAAAAAAATAAAAAATTAAACTTTTAATTCATTAATATCTTTTAGTTGAAATAATTCTTTTAATTGTTCATTATCTTTTGAAGTATAATTATATAATTTTATTTCTCTATGTCTTAATAAATTAAATAAAAGAATAATATTTCTAATATCCCACCAAGATTTTTTATGAACTTTATCAACATTAGGTTTATTATAAATATCTCCTACTTGTTGATATTCATTAAAATAATAATTTGGATTTTCTTTTGGTGTTTCTAAAATAGTTAATGTATTATCTTTTTCATTTTTTATACATTCTGGAATAAACTCTACATATTTACAATCCATTCCTAATAAATTAATTATATCAAAATCTAAACAATATCCATATAAAACTGCTGAAGATCCTGTACAATAATCAATTAAATATCTAAATGGATTTTGCTCTGCTAACATAAAATGCTGAAAAGGGATTACATTATTATATTTTTTTAATTCTTCACCAATATCTGATTGAAATAATGAACCACAAATTAAAAAACTTTCACATTTTTTTTCTTTAACCATTTCTAATATTTTTTTTCTGTGGTGATTACAAACTACGCTATCAACACATACATAATGTGTCGGATAAATATTTATTATATCCCAATGTCTAAATCCTAGGCAAGTGCCTATCCATTTTTTATCTTTTAAATAATTAAAATCAAAATCTTTTAAACTCTTTCCATTACCGACTACGAATATTTCTTTCTGTCCGTCCATTTTATAATATTTAAAGTGTTATTTTTAAATACTAATAAATGTATTTTTATTTTTTAAAATTATATAGAAAAATGTTAATTCAATTAGCAGATTTAACAACCGCACCAGAAGAAGCAATATCTGAAACAGATTGTAATTTTTCTTGTGAAACTGGTGTATTAGTAACAGTTTGAAGATTTTTAACTGCTGTGCCTTTATCTTCACTTTCACCTACTACTTCCGAAATACCAGATACAGCACCTGCTAAACCACCTAATAAATTAAGTGCTACACCTACAGGAGCACCTACACCTGTTAAATCTAATGCAGTGCCTACTGCTTCTAAACCCCCAGACGCTATACCTGCTACATTAGAAATGCGTTCTGCTGTATTATCTCCTACGATCTTATGTGCTGATAAATCTTGTATTCCGTCAGCAAGTCCCATTCCTACTGATAAACCAGTTGAAACAATACCTAATTTACCAATTGAACTTGCTTTATCACCAATAGATAAACCTTTGCTTACATTATCAGTTAAAAATGTTTTAGCACTGTTTAATAAATCTGTCCCTGCTGTTTCGTCTCTTACTCCTTGAATAGCAAATTGTTCTTTACCAAATAATAGATCTTCTGTTGTATTTAATACTGCTTCTCCTATTTTTGGTGCTGATTTAATTACATTACCTACTGCTTGAAAATCTTTACCTTTGCTTGCTACTTGTCCTAATACACCTTCTCCAATTGTTTCTGATAGATTTGTATTTGTATTTAAATTATCAACACCTGCTTTTGCTTGAGTAATATCATTAGTATGTTTATTTATTTCTTGTTGATTATTAAAACGTATTTGTCTATTTAAACTTACAATACTATCATTGTGAGCATTACCCATTCCTAAAACGCTGTTGAATCCCATACTTTCCATTTGTTTAATATAAAGATTATTTTTTTAATTATTTTTTTATTAAATGTATTTTATCAAGACGGTATGCTTTTGAACTTTTATTTATTGAAGCATAAACTCTTGCCATTGCCCATTGCTCTGGTGATTTAACATTAGGACGTACTGAACCTGGGTTACTTTTAAAAGCACCAACACCTTTATTAAATATAGTTTGTAATCCTGATTTTTTATATCCAGTTAATCTTGAAATATCTGATAAACTATTAGATTTATTTAATGGTTGTTTATATTTACGATTGAACTTCATTTTGTATGTATCTACCATTTATTTAAACTAATATTTTATTTATTTATAAAAGTTTCGTATAACTGATATGTGAGCATTTTTAGGTGTTTAACTTTCTGAAAATATATTCTATAAAAATAAAAATAATTATATATTCTAATTCTAAATAATCTTTAGAAACTCTAAAATACTTGAAATATCCTCACATATCAGTTATACGAAACTTTTATTTTGGGATACATAAATGAGATTTTTTATGTCTAGCAATGTGTTTGAGTGAAGTTAATCTTCCACAAATATCACATTCAACTGGTTCTCCTCGCTCTTTACTATATTGCTTATATTTTTCTGGATTATTTAATCTGTATCCTTGATTAAGTTCGGTCGCTCGTGCTTTTTTATCAATTATTTTACCCATACGATTAACACAATCAAAGTTTTGAATAAAATATGTTTCTCTTTCATACATTTCTTCAATACTATTACATTTTTCAACTATTTCAATTGTTGGATTTACAAAATCTTTACAAGTACATTTATAATGTCCTCTTGATTTTCTATGTTCAGGTGTATTTTTAGTTGCTCCATAATATACTTTATTTGTTTCTGAACAAGTTAATTTATATACAAACATTCTTATAATATATAATAGTGGGGTGTCTTTAAATAACTATCCGCCCCAGTTATAATGAACCGACCAGTAGTTTGGACTTTCTTTATTTTTCCAAGTTAAATTACCTTGTTTATCTTTAATACCTTTTGCTCTTGCTAAATATGAAGCACGGCGTTTAGGATCTTTATGTTGTGTAAAATCTTTCATTGAACTATCACCAAAATGAATTAATTTATAACCTTTTTTATTATTTGTTTTAACATATACTGACATTTTCTTACCAGGTTTTGAACTTTTAAAAGGTTTATTTAAAGTTGGTTTATCCATTTAATTAACTAAAGATATTTATTATATATGTATAATAAATATGGCAACTTTAGAAACAAAACATATTCATTCCACATTTACTAAAAAAGATTTATGTAAAATTATTGAAAAATATAATATAGATATTAATATTAAAAATAGTCGTTCTGAAATATGTAAAGAATTATTAAAATATATTGAAACTTATAATTTAGAATATTTATATGAAAGTAATATTTTTAAAAAATTATCAATTAAAGAAAAAGACGAAGTTATTTTAATTGCTAAAAAGATTAAATCTTATGTATTATCTGGTTGTGATAATAATAAATCATTATATAATAATACTGACGAAGTTATTGCGGACGGTATTTACATTTCTCAATATGGTGACATATCTTCAGTTAGGAAAGCAATAACTTTATTAAATAAATCTCTTGATATAAAAATTAATTTAAATATTTCTGAAAAAGTTCAAAAAGTTTTAAATGAAAAAAATCAAATTAAAAAAGATAGTGTGCCTAAACTTCAAGTTAAGCAAGGTAAGTTTTATGTTTATTTTTAAATATTATTTTTGTTTATAATTATTGAAATAAGTTGTTAATAAAACATTAATACTTGTTCCTCTGTCTTTTCCAAGTTGTTTTAATTTTTCCAATGCGTCTGGATTTTTATTAATTTCTTCAATAGATATTTTTGCGATTGAAGAAGTGCCTAATGGAACTCCTAATTCTTTTTCAGTTAATCTTGCTATTTTTTTAGATATATTTTTTGTATTCATTTGATTTCCATTACTATCTTTGAATACAATATTATCTGTCATTTTTTCATAATGTTTTTTAAATATAGTATTTATTAATTTATCGTCTAATTTTGTTTTAATTATTCCATATTTTTTATCAGTTTTATATATTCCTCTACTAATAAATAATGGTTTATTACTTTTTAAAACAATAAAATTATTTTTTAATTCTTCTGCAGTTAATTTATTATATTCATTTTCTTCAATTGTTTTTAATGTTGCTATTTCATTTCTAAATAAATATTTTGTTATTAATGCTAACATTAATGCTGATTCATATTTTTCTTCATTTTTTAATTTTATTACAAAATCCCCTATTGCTTTAAATTGTATATCTAATTTTAATTTTGTTTTTTCAGAAATCGTATTGCTTTCATATATTTGTTTTTGTTTTGTATTTAACTCATATAATTTTGCTCCATATAGATCTTGACCTTTTAATATTCCTTGACTTTTTAATAATGTGAATATTGCTGTAATAAAGTTCCTTTGTGTTGTTATTGCTAAATCACTTATTAAACTTTCTATATTTTCTATATTTTCAAATATTTCTATATCTGTTATTTCTTCTGAATAACTTCCTGTATATTTATTATAAATATTAAATATATCTGATACATATTTATTTAAACTATTTTCTGTTAAGTTTGGTCTTAATTTTTTAATATCTTCTTTAACTTTTTTGATTGTTAAACTCATTTTTATTATATTATATATATTGTTTTCTTTTTAAATACTTGACGAAAATAATTTATGTTAATGTTTTTTTCATTAATTCTTTTACTCTTAATATTTCTTGTAATTTTTTAATTATAAATTGTTGTTCTTTTATTAAAGTTTTAACAATTATTGATTTAGGTTTGCTCATTAATATTTCTAATCTTTTCAATGCTTTTGTTAATTTAGGATCTTCAGGTTTTTTAATCTTTACATTTGCTGTTGCTGATTTTATTTTTGGTTGTGCTAAAGCACCAATAGGACGAGGTTTTGCTAATTCAAATGTTTTACCTTTTTCTATTTTTCGCAAGTCTTGTATTAGTTTATATCTAACTTTATTATTTTTCATTACGTTTGCTTTGTATTTTTTTATTAAATCAAGTTCTTTTTTAACTAAACTTTCAAACTCTTTTCCTGACTGTTCAAGTTCAATTCCTGTACCCCACTTGTACGCTAATACGTGAGTGTTAATATTTTCCTGCTCGTCGTCTATTAATTCATATATTTCTTCTTCTTTTTTATTTAAAGTATTAATTTGTTTTATTAATGCTTCTCTCTCTTGTTTTGATTTTGTATCTAAAGATACTTTTGGTTTAGCAATACGTTTATCAACAGGTTTTTTATCAAAATTAGTTGCTGGTGCTGATTTAGATATTTTAAATTGAGGATCGCCAAGTGGTTTTCCTACTCTATTTAATTTACGATTATTAGGTGTATCTTTATATACTGCTTGTGCTTTTTTAGGTGGCATTTTAATATATAATATATAATTTTTAAAAAAAAATAATTTAAATATTTTCACCTTTTTTTAATAAGTTCTTTTTACTTTTTTTAATTGTTACTTTACCTTTGTCAAGCATTTCCTGTTGTTGAAACTTAGATTTAGTTAATTTCATACCTGGTTTAAGTGTTACTTTTGCTTGAACTACTGGTCTTTTCTTAGCACCTACAGTAATAATACCTTTTTCAGTATCATTAATAAAATCATAAAATGTTCCTCCTAACCTTAACATTGCTACTACTGTTTTAGCAGATTTATATTTATCAAATCTTTCTAAACTTTTTCCTTTTTTATTTACGTCTTTTTTAAAACTAATAGGTCTATTATCTGTTACATATCCTAAAAACATTTTATTTTTTTCAGTTTTAGCAGGTGGTAATTTCTTTAATACTTCAGGTGGTACTCCTGTAGGCACAGCGTCGGCAAGTTTTTGTGCGTTAGTTCTAGGTGGTGTTCCAGGTCTTTTTTTAACTGGTGTAGAAGTCCTTACAGGTCTTTTTTGTCTAGCAGTTCTTTTAGGTGTTGTGGGACGTACTAAAGCAGGTGCTTTTTTTTTAGGTGGTGTTTTAGGTCTAGGCATTGTCTTTTTAGCATTAACTTTTTTCATACTAGGTGTATTCATTAAATTATTAATTTCTTCGTCAATAGTTTTTGCTTGTTTTTTAGGTGGCATTTTCTTTGTAGGAATGTTTTTTTTTGATTTATTTTTTAAATTATTATTTTCTCCAGTATTTTTACAAGTTACATATTGACCAGTTGCTCCTCCTTGTCTTGTCCAACATTGTAAAGGCATATTTTTATTTAATAAAATATTTTAATTTCATTTATTTAATAAATGCCTCAAGGATCTGGATATGGTAATAAACCTTTAAAAAAACCAACTGCTAAAAAAAAAGCACCTGCTGGATTTCATTATATGCCTAATGGGAAATTAATGAAAAACTCTGCAATGAAAAAGAAGAAGAAGAAGTAATTATTTTTTATTATTTAATATTTGTCCAATAATATCAAATCTATTTTCTGGTATTGATTTAGTTATTTTATATATTATAGCAGAACTATCGCTTACACTTGCTAATGTTTGGTCTGGATTAGTAATTTCAGTTCTAACTGCTGTAATAGTTTTAGGTTTAGTAAATACAAACTCTAGGTCTGGTGAAGTATTAACGAAAAAATCTCCATAATCGTTGGACTTAGGAACAACACCAATAACTGGGTATTTATCGCCACTTTCTGCTCCACCATAATATTCAGAACTATCTAATATATCAGATCTTATTGTAAAATATGGATTTATTAATTTTCTAGGTAAATTAGGTGCTACTAATTTAATTGAATGAGCACTTTCAGTAATTGCTGGATATTGTTGTATTCTAGTATTTTCTCTAAAATAATCATTTAAAGTGCCACCAGAAGCAGTATTAATTTTATTAAAACACATTGTTGAAGGTAATTGTAAAGAATACATACCAGCACCAAATATATTAGTAACAAAATCCATTGTTGCTAATTGACCTACATTAGCATTAGTTAAAGCATATGGTAAATTATTTTTATTATCATTACCAATTCTTGTTGTTAAATCATTATTAGCAGTTCTACTAGCATTAAATTGATTAAAAATAAATCCTAATACACCCCATATACCATTTTCAAATACATTTTTAGAATATCCAAAATCTTTAATAATTATTCCTGTAAGTTGGTCGTATATTGTCCAAGGACTTAAATTAGGATTTAAAAAATCAACTTGATATCTATCACTTGTTACGTCTAAATCGTCTATTTTATTTGAATTATATGGTAAAACATTTGGAGTAAAATTAGTATTATATAATCTTTTATTAATTTTATAAACTTTATCTCCTGCTGTAGCAAACTCATTAACAATTGTTACGTCTTGTTTAGAATCGTGAGCAACTCCTCCAGCATTATATCTATTTTGAACTCTTTCAGGTGTATGTAAATTACTTATTTCAAATCTATTTGAAGTTGTATTATATTCTATTAATGGTTCATTAGCACCTAAATATATTTGTTGTGAATATTTACTTGATTGTATTTCTTGTGTATTAAATTGAGTAGGTAACATATTTACTACTTGTGCTGGTTCCCAACCTTTATTTGCCCAACCGTCTAACAATCCAATGCAAACATTCCCATATGAACTAAAATGACAATCCCAACCTAAAATCCAATTACCACTATTTATTTTATAATTTAAAGTGCTTCCATTATTTACAGTACTAAATAAATGATTTGGTATTGTTGTAAAATTAATATTTAATGTATTATCTCCTTGTATTCCTAAATGTGAAGTTGTTATAGCAATATAATCATTCAGTCCGTCGTTATATTTAAAAAAACAACCAAAAGCATATCCTGTTTCCCAACTGGATCCTTCTGTATATATATTTTCATATTCTGGATTAAAATCAAAAAATAATGGAACTGACATTAAATATGGTTTATTTGAAGCATTTTGAAAAATATAATCACTACCTAATATATCTTTAATTGTGCTTACTCTATGTGATACACCTAAAGCATTTGCGTGTAAAAATCTTGAATTATTTACATTTGTAAATCCATTTAATTGATTATTTCTATTTTCAAATAATTCAGGGTGTTTTCCTTGTTCTAAAAATATTTTATTTAAGTTTTCTAAAATTGTTTTATCCCATTTCTGTGAAAATACTATAGTATGTGCTCTATCTAAAGTATTTGTTCTTCTAAACTCTGAAGCATTTAAATCAAACTTATTAAATAATACTGCTCCAGTTATATTTTTTATTGTAGCACCTTCACTATTTCTTTTATCCATATAATATTTTGCCCATTCTCTCCCTCTTAACCATAATTCTGGTCTTTTTACACCTATATATTGATATGAAGATAAATATGTATTTGTTGAAGCATTATCGTCGTCTTCTACTGTTATTGCTGTTTCATAATCGTCAAATATATCTTTGTTCTGTGTTAATTCACTCCCCGCATAAAATGTATGATATGTTGGTGAATTAATTTCTACATTTGTTTGTTTTGGTAATACTAATGAAGCAGAATATAATGAAGATTTACTATTTATATAATTAATTTTTGGTTGTGATTGTTTTCTTAACTGATTTGTTATATTATTTGCTAATGCTTCTGGACTTTTAAATCCTGTATCTATTTCTATATTTATTTTTTCAATATATTCAATATAATCTAATATTGCTGGTGTATTAAATGAACCATTTGTTAATCTAGATAATGTATTTGTCTGACTTCCAAATCTTGTATCTTTTGCTATCATTATTTGAAATCTAGCATTATTATTTTTTGGTCTAAATCCAAAATCTCTTGCTAATATTCCAAAAAAGAAATAATCGTCCTCTACATAATATTGAGACATATTTGAAGAATTAAATGAAGCATTTAAACTTGTATTTAAAATTAATGAACCATTCATTTGTCCTGTTGCTGTGCTATCATATTGTTCCCAATCATTTAATACTGTGCTTTGATTTTTATAACAAAATCTTCTTGGTAAATTAAAATGATTTTCTCCATTATTAGTTTTATAATAATTTATTAACATATTACATTTATTTGCTCTTACTTCTTCTATTGTTGTTATATTTTCTGCTGTTATTCTTTCATATCCTAATATTTTATTACCTGAACCATTTATTTCATTTATTTTTGTTAATTCTGTATATGTAAATGATTTATTTTCTATAAATGTATCTGTTATTTGTATCGCATTATCGTCCGATCCTACTTCTGATATAAAAGCATTATGTATTGATACTTTATCTCCCGCATTTACTGATATTCCACTACCTAAAGTATTTGTAAATAAACTAGGACTATTTGTATTTCCTGCTAAAAACTCCGCAGAGGATTTATGGTTACAATCTAATAAATGTATAGAGTTCATTTATTTATATAAGATTATAATAAATTAATACAAAAAATTAAAAGCAATGGTCAAAAAAGTTTGGGTGTCCCATACCCATTGCAGTTTCTATTTTCTTTTTTATTATTGTTCTTTGATTATCTTCTTCTTTTTTTTTTAATTTAAGTGCTTTTCGTTCTTTTCTTACTTGTTCATATCCGTCTAATGCTTTTTGTGTTGCTGCTAAACTTATTTTTTCTATATCTTCGTGTGTAATATTATTAGTAATATTATTTGTAGCGTGAGTTATATTGTTAATTACTGGTTTCTTTTTTTCTTGTTCTTCTTTAATCTTATCTTCTTTGATTTCACTAGGTTTTTTCATTTTACCTTCTTTTCTTAATTCAGCATTACGCTTACGTGTTTCTATTGCTTTAACTCTTGCTTGTGCTAACTTTTCTTTAGCAGCAGGTGTCATTGTCCTAGTACGTTTAACTTTTTTAATTATAGGTGCCGTTTCTAATATTTCTGCTTTTTTAAATACCTCTTCTACTTGTATTTTTTCTTTTTCTTTTATTTCTGGCATATCTTCAATCTCTTCAGAATCTTCTATAGAATCTTCTATAGGTACGTCAATTATTTCTTCTTCTAAATTAGATTCTTCAACATTTGGTAATAAATCCATTTCTATTATATTTATATAAACTTTAATAATTTTCTATTAAAAATAAAAATATATATTAAATTATAAAAATGAGTGAAAATGAAGATAATGAAAGTATATTTTTAAATGCTCCTAAAATTATGCCCGTTATTGAAGAAGCACCTGATAAACGTATTAAACCTACTCACCCTAATATTCCTAAACCACCTTCATTACTTTTAGGTATTGGTGCGGTTAAATCAGGTAAAACTACTTTAATTAATAATTTATTACTTCGTCCTCGTGAAGAAGGATTTTATGGACAAGAGTATTTTGATAATGTCCAAATAATTTCAAATACTATTTTAAACGATCCTACAGCACGATTTTTAAGAAAAGCATTTGACGTACAAGATTATTATTCTGACGGATTGATTACTAAATTAATTGAAACACAAAAATCTTATGGAGAAAAAAAAGATATGCCTTTTATTGCTTTATTGTTAGACGATATTTTAGGTTCTAATATGAAAAGAAATAATGAAATTAGTTTTTTAGCAACCAGATACAGACACCATAATATTGGATTAATGGGAGTATTTACTCAAAACTTTAAATCAGTTGATACAATTTTAAGAAATAATGCTACTGACGTAATTATTTTTAAACAAACTAATAATAAACAATTAATTCAAATTGCTGAAGAGTTTCACCCAGCATTTGGTAATATTCAAAACTTCCTTAAAATATATCACAAAGCAGTTGAAGGTAAATATAACTTTTTATATTTAAAAGTTCAAGAAGGTAAAGCACTTAAAAACTTTGAGGAAGTGATTGCTGAAGACGGAAAACTAATAGGTTGTGATTGTGAATTACCAGAAGATCTAAATAATTTATAAAAGTTTCGCAGAAGTTCCAAACCTAGATTTTTTTAGTTCTTTACATTTATTTTCAATTCTATTTAATATAATTTTAAAATATTTATACAATATATTTTTTTAACTAAAACACCTAAAAATGCCCACATATCCGTTATACGAAACTTTTTTAAAGTATTTAAAAATAAAACAATACTAATATAATGAATGATATATTTAAATTAATGAGTAACCAATTAGAAAATAAATTATTAAATGAATTATCTAAAGATTTTCCTGAATTAAGTGAAGAAGATTTAAAAAACTTTATTTATAAAAAAACAAGAGGAGATATTAATAAACCTAATATAAACCATAAAAATAGATTTAAATCTGAAAATGAATTAGTATTAGATAATATATTTACTAATGATAATAAAACTATAAATCAATGGAAAAGACAATTATTAAATAGATATGGTAAAGATAAAGAATGTAATTATTATATAATGATTGAATCTTTTAAAGTATTTAAGAATAAAACAATATATAATAATGTAAATATGAATAAACTAGAATTGTTTAAAGAAACTTACAAACAAGTATTTCAACCATATCACAATAAAGAAAATGCGAGTGTTTGGAAACAAAAAAAGTTTAGATTAAAGAAAAAAATGTTAGCAGATAATCCTGATATTTTAGATTATGAATATATTATGTTTGATAAATTACAACAATTTATTAGTATTTAAAAACAAAACTATAAAATATATTAAATATTAATGTCTAAAAAAATACAAGAAACAACACAAAGAGACATTGACCAAGCATTTAGATCTATTTGTGAAATATTAAATGAAATATGCATTGACGATATTAAACAATTATTAGAAGAATGTTATGAATCAAGAAATAAAGAAACAAGTTTAGACGTAGATATTACTGATAGTGAAGAAGAACAAGAAGAAGATAATAATACAAATGTAGATAGTAATTCAAATATATCAGAAGACGATTATCAAAGTAGAATGGATAATATAGATAATGAAACTATTTTTTAGGTTTATTTGGATTACCACCTTTAACTTTTTTAAAAACTTCAGTTGGTTTTACTTTTTTTGCTTTATCTAAATCTTTTGCTACATTAAATTGTAATTTAGAATTAGGTTTTCCATTATTTTCAACAGGTTTAAGTATTTTAGTTCTACTAGGCATATTTATACTAATCTATTATTTTTATTTTTTATATAAAATAAAAAAATATTAAATAATAAATAATGTCTTTATTAATAACAAGTAATAGTGAGCATAGAGATAACTTCAATTCAGGAAGATCGCAACAAGGTTTAAATAAATCGTGGTCTTATCAAAATAATCTTCAAGATACATTTAAAATACCTGCTAATTCAGAAATTGCTGTTCAAAGTATAAAATTAAATAGGTCTGGTAATGTAACTCTAGACGAAAGCAATAGCACATATGCTTTTTATTTTGGAGAAGAATTAGGAACATTTAATGCGGAAAGTGAAGAAATAACACAAAAAATGTCAGTAAATGTGCCTTGGGCAAGGTCTATTGTAGCAAGTGCTGATATTTTTGGTGTTAGTAATTATGTTAATAATAATAGCACAGTAAATGGAGTATCAGATAATGTAAATGGAATAGCAAGGCGTTTTGAAAAAAGTTTAAATAGAAATATGTGGCACCCAATGTTGCTTCAAAATGCTTCTAATACAATTAATCCAGGTGCTAAAGTAACACCACAACGCAATGGTTCAGGAGTAGATTGGTTAGGTTGGAATATTCAAGTAAGTAATAATGGTAGTAGCACAAATGCTTCAAATATTTCTGCTTCCTGGATAGGTGATACGAAAAATGGTGACACACAAGGCAAAGATTATACATACGATCCTAAGACTCGTGTTTTAACTGCTCCAGACGATAATTTTTCACCTTGTGTTGGAACTCAATTTCCATTAAGTTTATGTCACGGTTCATTTACAGTTGAATTAGTTAAAACAAAAGGAATATATCAAAGATATGGTTTAACTCGTGCTACAAATGGTGAGAGAGATATTTATACCCAAGGAGTGCCTGAATATTTTGACGACAACGACGGAGGCAATTTTTATGATTATATGGTTGAAATAGCAAATGGAGGTGATATTGAAATATACGAGGCGGGGGCATACGGCGACGAGTTATCAATGTTACTACTTGATTATGGTACAACTGTAAATGCTGATTCTGCAAATATTAAATATATTTCATTTGTTATTAAAAATGAACAAGTATCTGTTGTTATAGAAAATGCTAGTGGAGTTAAAACTACATTAACAAGTGGAACTTCAGCAACAAGTGCTAGTAATTTAAAACCTGTTGGAATGACTACAAGATTTTTATATCCAAAAATAGATCTAGAAGAAAAAGAAACCTGTAAAATACACGAATATTTTGGAGTAAATATTGCTAATCACGTATATGGTAATGGTGGCAAATACACTGGTTTTGATTTTGACGAACTTCAACCAAATTATACTTATCACGATTTTTATAATTATTTATTAGATTGGGATAGTGGTGGTGGTGGTCCAGCATATTTATCGGATTTAGACTTGAATGTTGAAAAAATGATTGATAAAGTAAATCTAATAGGATTAAATAGTACTGGACAATGTGATTATAAAGTAACATTTATAACAGCACCAGATAGTAGATATGATAATACAGATAGTTGTAATACACAATTTTTATTAGGATTTCATAATCGCTCATTAGTAAATGTAGCAAATACTACTTCAGCAACTACACCATTTACTAAAACTTTTATATCAGACGAACCACCCGAAATACAAGGCACTCAATCTTTATTTGTTAGATTAAAAAATATGTCTTTTGAAAGCACTAATCTTGCTAAGTCTGCTAAATCTAAAATATTATATCATTTACCAGCATTTGGTAATACAGGTACTAGAGTAGGTGCTTTATTTTTTGAACCTTCTGAAAGAGTTTATTTAAAATTAAATAATACTGAAGATTTGTTTTTATCTACAATTGAAATAGATATTGTTTATGCTGACGAAACACTTGCTGAATGCTTACAGGGTAAAACAACTGTAGTGCTTCATATTAAATAATTATTAGTATTTAAAAACAAAACTATTAGTATAATAAATGAATGAATATATATATAAAATAATTGATAACACAAATGGTAATTGTTATATAGGTAAAACTAAAAATATAAATCATAGAATGAGACAACATAGATATTCACATAGACACCAAAAACAATGTTGTTCTTCAGAACAAATATTAAAAAATGAAGATTGGTATTATGAAATAATTGAAATGACAAATAATTCAACAGAAAGAGAAAAATATTGGATAAATAATTCAAAAAATTGTATTAATAAACTAACTTATAGATTTACATATGAGTCCAAAAGAAAAGAATATTATAAAATTAAATATCTATGGCAAAAAAGTTGGGGAGATAATTTATCAAATACGAAACACGCAATTTATTCAAATAATTTATTATGTATTAGTCCTGATTTATTTTTAGTGTAGATTTAATTAAATCAATATCAAAATCAGATAATTGATATTCAATTTTAGGTTTATCTTCAAATAGTTTTTTAGGCACCGTATTTTCTTTATGGCAAATACATATCATACAATTAACAATGTCAGTTTTACCTATTTTTTTATCAGACATTCCCTCTATCATTTTAACTCCTTCCCCATTTCCTTCTGTGTTAAATCCACCCATAGATTTCCAATATTTTTTAGTAAAAATCATAGTTGCTTCGTGTATCATTCTTTTTACGTCGCAATCTATTGCAGTTAATCGCCAATCTAAATGTGGATATAAAAATAACATTTGTGGAGATCCTACTAATCCAACCTTATCTTTTTTCATTACTTCTAATGAATATTTAATATATGAAGACATATATAAATCGTCTGAATCCATACAGCAAATGATATTATGTGTCGCCATTTTAACTAAAGTATTTCTTTTATATCCTATAGATTTTCTAAAAGAACTATATTTATATTTCATTTTTATTGGTTTAATAAAATCAATAAATACTTCTTCTTCTTTTTTATTTTTAAAAAATGGTTCCTCGCCGTCGTCTAATAAACAAAACTCTAATTTATTTTTATCATAATCTAACTTTGTTAAATTAGACAATATCATTCTTTTAAAATTAGTTCTGTTATAAATTGGCATACATATTGAAACATATTCCATATATTTATATTTTATATTTTAAATTTGAAATTATATTTTAAAATATTTTAAAACGAAATGCCAAAAACTCAAGAAGAAAAAAGAGAATACGCAAAAGAATATTACGCAAAAAATAAAGAAAAAATTAAAGAAATAAGAAAACCGCAATGTTTAAAATATGAAAAAACTGACGCTAGAAAAAAGAATAGGCGAATAGTTGATTGGAAAAGACAAGGTGTTATTTCACAAGATTTTAATAAGTTAAATGAATATTATTTATCAGTAAATGAATGTGAAAACTGTGGAATTGAATTAAACCAAGACGATAGCACAAGAAAATGTCTTGACCACGACCATACTACTGGATTATTTAGAAATATTCTATGTAATAATTGTAATAAAAATAGAGGTGATTAATTATTTAATATTAATATTTTCATATCCTTTAGTTAAATTATCTGATACCTCCCACCAACCTCCA
>TARA_R110001606_G_scaffold143769_2_pt1 | contig 20883 bp, 16 predicted proteins | sample TARA_R110001606 | Tara Oceans TARA_R110001606 (sample SAMEA4398315) | marine metagenome | biome: Polar Biome; feature: [SRF] surface water layer (ENVO:00010504); material: water (ENVO:00002006), including particulate matter (ENVO:01000060) such as... | depth 5 m | reverse complement strand
CTGAGCTTCGTTGAGTTCAACAAAGATGGAATAAGCCGAGCACCGGTGATCGATAAAGACATTAAATTGATGGTTCCTGCCGAAAACGCCAAACAAGTAATTGCGAAAGTGGGCTACGGCACCAAATTGCTCAATGGCTGGTTGGACTTGAGTGCGCAGTTCGCTGATAAAAAACTTGAGTTGGTCAATCCTGCCGACAACGAAAGCGGCCAGTGGTCGGTCGGCGCCAGCTGGCGCTACCGGTTCTAACGCCTTTCCAGAACACAAAAACATTAAATCGCTACTCCAAACCTATACCGGATACCCGTTGTGAACTTAAAACGCCTTTTGCTCTCTTTGTCTCTATTATCATTATTGGCGTCTTTGCACGTTGCTGCGCAGTCCATCACGCCTACTCAGATTGAGCAATTCAAGTCATTACCACAAGCGCAGCAAGAAGCTTTGGCGCAGAAGTATGGCGTGGACCTTGATTCACTTCGTTCTTCAAATGGCCAGAGCAGCGCTCAGGATGAGGCAATTAGAAATCCAGCGCCGGTCGTCACGCCTGTATCTAGCGGAAAAGATAAGCCGCTGAAAGAAAGCGAGGTTGGTACAGCTGGCAGCAGCGCTGAAAATGATACTAAAACCAATCGGCTTGAACCCTTCGGTTACGATCTATTCGCGGGCAGCCCTACAACCTTCACACCGGTAACGGCTATTCCCGTACCTGCGGAATACAGTATCGGGCCTGGCGATGAGGTGCGCTTGCAGCTATGGGGTAAACAGAACCAGCAATTGAGCCTTACGGTCAGCCGGGACGGGACTATCAGCCTACCGGATATAGGCCCCGAACCTGTAGTAGGTCTTACGTTTGCCGAGTTGAAAGAGCGTATTGCTACATTAATTGATGAGCATTTCATCGGCGTAAAAGCCAGTGTCAGTCTTGGCGAGTTGCGCAGCATGCGCGTCTTTGTACTTGGTGATGCCCGTAACCCTGGTGCTTACACAGTGAGTTCGCTTTCCACGATTACCAACGCTTTGTTTGTCTCAGGCGGTATCAGCAAAACTGGCTCATTGCGCAGCGTACAGCTAAAGCGAAATGGCAAGGTTATAAGTGATCTGGATTTGTATAACCTCTTGCTGAAAGGCGACAGCAGTAAAGATGTCCGGCTTCAGCCTGGCGATGTCATCTTTATACCACCCGTCGGTCAGTTGGTCGGTATTAAAGGCGAAGTGCGCCGGCCCGCTCTTTATGAGCTCAAAAACCAGCAGTCACTTAGTGATTTATTGACTTTGGCGGGAGGTTTTACGGCCAGTGCGTATCCGAAGCGAGCGCAGCTTCAGCGTGTTGACGATTCCTTTAACCTCACGCTGAAAGATCTGGATTTATCGGAACAGAAAAACAAAAAACTGAACTTAAAAGCCGGCGATATTCTTACCGTATCGTCTGTTTCTGGTCAGGCCGAAGGGTTTGTCAGTCTGGTTGGCGAAGCCGTGCGCCCCGGCCGTTACGCATGGCGGGATGGCTTGCGTATTAGCGACCTGATAAGCAGCCTTACCTTCGATACCACTCGCAACGCAGATTACGGCTATGCGCTGCACATTCGCGATAACAAAGGTCAGAACCGGATAGCGGTAACTGCCTTCAGCCCAAGAAAAGCTCTCGAGCAGAAGGGCCCGGCACACGATCTGCTGCTGCAATCCCGGGATCGCGTAATACTGCTCTCTGAAACTTCCGCAGAGAAGCGGCAGGATGCTATGAAGAGCATTATTAGTCAGCTTCAGCAGCAAACTGGCCCAAACCAGTGGGCGCCCATCGTACGTATTGCGGGTGCCGTACGTTTTCCTGGTAGCTACCCTATGCCAGAAGGCGGCTCCCTGAAAGAGCTGCTGGATGCAGCAGGCGGCCTGAAAGAAAACGCACTCATGCTTGAAGGCGAAGTAACCCGTTATACCACCACGGATAAAGGCACCGGAGAAACTCGGCTGCTGACTTTTACTCCCTCACGTGTTTTGGAGGGTGGTGAGAATTTAAGTTTGCAAGGCCGCGATCAGGTACTGATTAAAAGTGTGCCGGATTTCGCCACCACCAACAGCATAGCGCTGGCCGGTGAGGTCCGTTACCCAGGTGAATACACTTTTGCGCCCGGTGACACCCTGAAAGACGTGATTCTGCGGGCGGGAGGGCTTACAGAGAATGCTTTTCCGCGCGGAGCTGTCTTCACCCGAGAAAAACTCAGACAGTTGGAAGCACAGCGACTGCAGGAGGCTCAAGATCGCCTGAAAGGCGACTTGCTAGGCGTACAGTTGCAGGGCAACGATTTCCAAGGAAGTAATGGCGAACGCAGCCAGCAATTACAAGAGCTGCTAAAGGATGTTCAGGATGCAAAACCTGTAGGTCGAATGGTATTGGACCTGGCAGCGGTTTTAAACGACGACCAGTATCCCAGCATTCTGTTAAAAAGTGGCGACCGCCTGACTGTGCCAGAAATACCGCAAGCAATAACCGTATTCGGCGAAGTGCAATTCCCCACCAGCCACCTGCACACAGCGGGCTTAACCGTGGACGATTACCTTGAGCGTTCTGGCGGCCCTACGCGCCAGGCGGACGAGAGCCGGGTGTATGTGGTAAAAGCCGACGGCTCGGTTATGCTGCCTGAGAAAAGCGCCTGGTTTGGTGGCCGCAGTCAGCAACTTCAGCCCGGCGATACCGTCATCATGCCGATTGATGTGGACCGCCTGAACCAGCTGGAACTTTGGACGAACGTAAGCCAAATCGTTTACCAGATGGCGCTTGGCGCTGCGGCAGTGGGTAACCTTTAATGAACCAGCGAGTCAAATTTGAAGAGCAAATTCAATATACAGACGATGAAATCGATCTACGCCAGCTTTTTGCTACCTTGTGGGCCGGGAAATGGCTCGTTATAGCGTTTACGATACTATTCGCTGCAGGTGGCGTGGCCTTTGCTCTTATGAAGCCAAATATATACCAAGCCAGCGTATTGTTAGCTCCAGCTAATGAGGAAGGCGGCGTTAAGGGCTTGTCTGACCAACTGGGAGGCTTGGCCAGCCTGGCCGGTATCAACCTGGGAGGTGGCGGCTCAAATCAAACCGTTATCGCTAAAGAAGTACTGCAGTCTCGGGCATTTCTGGGCAATTTTATACGCCGACATAAGCTGGCGGTCCCGCTGAAGGCAGTTAATGGTTGGAACAAAGAAAAGCAGCAGTGGCAGTACAATCGGGAAGTCTATAATCCGGAGACGGAAGAGTGGTTGAAGGACGACAAAGGCGAGAGCTTAGCACCTACCGACTGGGATCTGGTGAAAGCGTTTAAAGGAAACCACCTGAGTGTGAGTGAGAGCAAAGATACCGGGATGCTCACAATCAGTATCAAAAGTTTGTCCCCAGCGGCAGCCAGAGACTGGGCTGGTTCATTAGTAGCGGATATAAATGAACATATGCGCAAGGAAGATATAGGCACTTCCGAGGCCCGTATTGCTTATCTGGAAGGCAAGCTGGAAGAAACCAGTATTACGGGAATGCAGCAGGTGTTCTTCCAGCTCATTGAGAGCGAAACTCGCACGGTGATGCTGGCCAACGCACAGCCTGAGTACGTGTTTAAAACTGTAGATCCCGCCGTAGCACCGCAAGAGAAAAGTGAGCCCAAGCGCGCTTTGATCGTCGTGTTAGCGGTAATGCTAGGGGGCATGCTGGGTGTATTTTGTGTGTTTGTTCGAGCTTTTATGAGAAACGATAAATCTGACAAAGCGAATGCGAATTAACTCAAGGAATTCAATCGTCTACTATGAAAAAAGATGACCTAAACATCGCAATTATTGGGCTTGGCTACGTAGGTTTGCCTCTGGCAGTCGAATTCGGGAAAAAACGCTCTGTTGTCGGCTTCGATATTAACCAGTCTCGAATTGACGAGCTCCAGCGCGGCCACGATAGAACCCTCGAAGTAGAAGACGAGTTACTTGCTGAGGCCTCGGGGTTAAGTTTTACAGCTAATCCTGAGGATCTTGCCGCAGCTAACGTCTATATTGTGACGGTACCCACGCCAATCGATGAGTATAAGCGGCCGGATTTAACTCCGCTTATTAAGGCTAGCGAAACCATAGCGATGACGCTAAAAAAAGGCGATATCGTCGTATACGAGTCCACTGTTTACCCCGGCGCCACCGAAGAAGATTGCGTGCCAGTGCTTGAAAAGGCTTCTGGCTTGGTCTTCAACAAAGACTTTTTTGCGGGCTACAGCCCGGAGCGAATTAACCCTGGCGATAAAGAGCATCGTGTCACCACTATTAAAAAGGTGACCGCAGGCTCAACGCCTGAAATTGCCGACATTGTAGACTCTCTTTACGGTGAAATTATTACTGCTGGGACGCACAAGGCACCGTCTATAAGAGTAGCAGAGGCAGCGAAGGTGATTGAAAACACCCAGCGAGACTTGAATATTGCCTTGATTAACGAGCTGGCAATAATTTTCAACCGAATGGGTATTGATACCGAAGCCGTTCTTGAAGCTGCCGGCACAAAATGGAACTTTCTGCCGTTCCGGCCGGGCCTTGTGGGAGGACATTGCATTGGCGTTGACCCCTACTATCTGACTCACAAGGCTCAGGCTATAGGTTACCACCCAGAAATCATTCTTGCCGGGCGCCGCTTGAACGACAGCATGGGCGCCTATGTGGTCTCCCAACTTGTTAAAAGTATGCTTAAAAAACGAATTCATATTGAAGGCGCCAAGATTCTGGTGATGGGGTTGGCCTTCAAAGAGAATTGTCCTGATCTACGCAATACCCGCGTCATCGATATTGTTCGCGAATTGCGGGAGTTCAACACCCAAGTGGATGTCTATGATCCTTGGGTATCTGTGTCGGAAGCTGAGCACGAATACGATATCACTCCAATTAGCGCTCCGGAAAAGAGCAGCTATGATGCAGTTATCTTGGCCGTAGGCCATCAACAGTTCAGAAACATGGGCGTTGAAGCCATTCGCGAGTTGGGAAAATCAAAGCACGTACTTTACGACCTTAAATACATTCTTCCATCCGAACAGGTTGACTTGCGCCTCTGATGACTATGACCAAATACGAAACCATACTGAATCAACTGCCTAAGGCTCCAAAAACCTGGCTGGTCACTGGCGTGGCAGGCTTTATCGGTTCGAATTTATTGGAGCATCTGCTCAAGCTGGACCAAAGAGTTGTTGGTCTCGACAACTTTGCCACTGGGCACCAGCACAATCTGGATGAAGTGAAGGCTCAGGTCTCTCCGGAACAATGGCAAAGTTTCTCTTTTATCGAAGGTGATATTCGCAACCAGAAAGACTGCCAAAAGGCCTGCCTGGATGTGAACTACGTTTTGCATCAGGCAGCCCTCGGCTCTGTGCCACGCAGTATTAACGATCCAGTGACAACAGACGGGACCAACATTGGAGGCTTCCTGAACATGCTGGTAGCCGCCAGAGACGCCAATGTTGAGAGCTTCACCTATGCGGCCAGCAGTTCCACCTATGGTGACCACCCGGCGCTGCCCAAGGTAGAGGAAAACATCGGGAAACCGCTTTCCCCGTACGCGGTGACTAAATACGTCAACGAGCTCTATGCAGACGTTTTTGCCCGAACCTATGATTTCAAGGCCGTTGGCCTGAGGTACTTCAATGTGTTTGGGAAACGACAGGACCCGAATGGCGCTTATGCAGCCGTTATACCCAAGTGGGCCGCCGGGATGATTCAGGGCGACGACGTGTTTATCAACGGTGATGGCGAAACCAGCCGGGATTTCTGCTTTATAGAAAATGCCGTTCAAGCCAACTTGCTCGCTGCCACAGCTGGCGACTGCGCGAAAAACGAAGTCTATAACGTTGCTGTCGGGGATAGAACAACCTTGAACGATTTGTTCAATGCTCTGAAGAGCGCTCTGGCAGACGAAAATGCACCATACCCTAAAGAGCCCATTTATCGGGACTTTCGCGGCGGGGATGTTCGCCACTCCCAGGCCGATATCGGTAAGGCAGCTGGTAAACTCGGCTATGCGCCGGAGTATCGAATCAACGAAGGGGTCGCAAAAGCGATGCCTTGGTACATTGAGAACGTAGGAAAAGTATGAAGCTGCTAATTACCGGGGGCGCCGGTTTTGTTGGTTCCGCTATTATCCGGCATGTGATTCGGAATACAAAGGATGAGGTCGTTAATCTCGATAAGCTTACCTATGCCGGTAACCTGGAAAGCTTGGCCGAGGTGAGCGACAGCAGCCGCTACGCCTTTGAACAGGTCGATATCTGCAACCGCACCGAAGTCGACCGGGTGCTGAAAGATCATCAGCCAGACGCCACCATGCACCTGGCCGCAGAAAGCCACGTAGACCGCTCCACCGACGGCCCCGTCGATTTCATAGAAACCAACATCGTCGGTACCTACACCTTATTGGAGGCCGCTCGCCATTACTGGCAAGGCATTGACGAACACCGCCGCAACAATTTCCGCTTCCACCACATCTCTACCGATGAAGTATATGGTGACTTAGCGGAATTCCCCTCTCCCCCCGCGGGAGAGGGGAGAGGGGGAATGAACATGAACTCTTAATTTTCACCGAACAAACACCGTATGCCCCAAGAAGCCCCTATAGCGCCAGTAAAGCCAGTTCAGATCATCTCGTCCGCGCCTGGCACCGGACGTACGGGCTGCCCGTATTGATCACCAACTGCTCCAACAACTACGGCCCCTACCACTTTCCTGAGAAGCTTATCCCGTTGGTCATCCTCAATGCCCTGAAAGGCAAGCCCCTGCCTGTCTACGGCAAGGCCGGCTGAACCAGCTGAAGCTCTGGAGCAACGTTAGCCAGATCGTTTACCAGATGGCACTCGGTACAGCGGCAGTAGGAAATCTCTAATGACCAAATACGAACCCATACCGGCGCAGCCATCAACACAGCAGCGCTACTATCCGGATGATGAGATAGACCTGCGCGAGTTGTTCGCAACACTTTGGCGAGGCAAGTGGATTATCAGAGCAACCACAGTCTTGTTTGCTGCAGCCGGAGCGTTTTACGCCCTGAGCAAACCAAATATCTACCAGGCCAGTGTGCTTCTTGCTCCTACCCAGGACGAAGGCGGCGTAAGCGGCATTAGCGGTGAGCTCGGCGGCCTGGCCAGTCTGGCGGGCATCAGCCTCGGTGGTGACGCCAACAACCAGACTGTTATGGCTAAAGCTGTGCTGCAATCTCATGCTTTCCTGAGAGATTTCATCGACCGCCATCAACTCGCCAACCCACTTATGGCGACCAAGGCCTGGGACATGGAAAACAAACAGTGGATCATTAACCGCGAGGTTTATAACCCGGAGACCGGCGAATGGCTCACTGATGAAGAAGGCGAAAGCCTCAAGCCGACCGACTGGGACATGGTGAAAAAGTTCAAAGAAAGTCATCTGAGCCTATCCAGTAAAGAGGAAACTGGGATGGTCACTCTGAGCGTGAAAAGCAAATCGCCACCCCCCGCAGAAAACTGGGTTGAAAAACTGGTAAATGACATTAATGAGCACATGCGCCTGCAGGATGTAAAGGAAGCCGAAGCCCGTATCGCTTACCTGGAAGAAAAGCTCAGTGAAACCAATATCGCCGGAATGCAACAGGTGTTTTACCAGCTGATAGAAAGAGAAACCCGAACAGTTATGCTGGCCAATGCTCAAGATGAATACGTTTTCGAGACGGTAGACCCGGCCATGGTTCCTCAAGAGAAGGGCGACCCGAAACGCTTATTAATAGTTTTAGTGTCGACTTTGCTTGGCGTGATTCTGAGTATATTCATAGTGTTTATTAAAGATACTTTGCGCGCATCAAGGCAAAAAAATTCGGAAATAATTGGCAAGGAATTTAGTCGCTGGAATGAAATCGGTGGTCCCCAATTCATTGATAAGCGGCAGAATTTTTCGTGTCCAATATTATAGCTAACAAACTTATCGTGACCAATTCTTTGTGGATAATCTCAGAGAAAGGCATCCGATTTATTCTGGGTATTCTGGTAATTGGGCTGGTTGCTCGTCATTTGGGGACGGCGCTTTTTGGCCAACTGAACTTTTCCCTGGCCGTGCTTGCAGTCGCTGTCGTTGTCGCAAGCGTTGGCATGAATCGGATTGTCACCCGAGAGGTTGTGGAGGCGGCGGGTGATGAATCGATACGGTCGGAAATTGTTTCAACAGCCTTTTTTTTGCGGCTGGCGGCGGCGATTTTTATCCTGGCACTCCTGTTCACCTACAGTTATTTCTTTTTGAGCCAGAACCAGACTCTGTTCTTTCTGGTCGTGGCCACCCTCCTTTTTAATCCATTTGATGCGATCGACCTTCACCAGCAAGGTCTTGCCCGGGTTAAGGGTATTGCAGTTATTCGGTCTGGCATCTTTATAGTGGCGTCTTTGACAAAAATTGGCCTCGTCTACACGGAGGTTAGCGCCATTTGGTTTTTTGCTATTGTCCTTATTGAGCATGCTCTGGTCGCTGGGTGCTTCTATGTCTTCATTGTTACCAGAAACGCTCGCGGGTTTTTGTCCGTCAAGCGCTGTAAATGGGGCAAAGGGGTATCCATTCTCAGGGAGTCTTGGCCCGAAGTTATTGCCGGTCTGGGTGGTATCCTGTTCATGAGGCTGGATCAGATCATGCTGCAGTTTATGCAGGGTGCGGAGAGCGTTGGAATATACTCTGCGGCGGTTCGGATTTCGGAAGCATGGTATTTTTTTCCAATGGCTATTATTTCTGCGTCCTTTCCTAAAATTATTCAGTTAAGGGACGGTGTCGCAGAGCGCTACGAAGATGCGATGGTCATTCTGTTTTCCGGGCTGGTCGGCATTGCGGCTTTTGCCATTTTGTTCTTTCTACTGTTTTCCGACCAGATTGTGGGATTTGTGTTTGGCCCGGAGTTCTCTGAAAGTGCCTTGATACTGCAGGTGCATTGCCTGACTGCCGTGTTCATTCTGATGGGGTCGGCTTCCGGGTCTTGGCTGGCGGCCGAGCGGAAACTGATCTGGAACCTGCACCGTAATTTATTCGGGCTGGTAGTGAACATTGTGCTTAATGTGATTCTGATTGAGCGTTATGGTGCGCTGGGTGCGGCAATCGCAACCTTGGTGTCGGCGTTTTCCGCGTATTATCTGTTTGATCTATTGTCGCCAAAACTTCGGTTTATGTTCAGGATCAAATCCCAGGCGATTTTTACATTGGGTATTTACGGCGTCATACGTGCAAAAAAACATTCATCTTTGACTTAATCCTGAAGGGGACGTAAGTGAACTTTCGTTCGATCACAAATCACCTTCGTTTGCTGACAGCTGACCGGCCTTTTCCACTTGAGAAGCCCAAAGCCGTGCAGTTTCCCGTTATCGATATCTGCAACTCTCGTTGCCAGATGTGCCGAATCTGGGAAAATAAACAAAGCGTCGATATATCCGTGGAAGATCTGCGAATAGGGCTGAGTGACGGGCTGTTTTCGGAGGTTGAATCTATCGGGTTCAATGGCGGTGAACCCACGCTGCGCAAGGATCTGCCAGACCTGGTTCAGGTGGTGGTGGAATCTCTGCCTCAGTTGAAGGGCGTATCGCTGATTACTAATGCGTTCAAATATCGCCAGGTGAACGAACAGATTGAGGCGATGGGTAAAATCCTGCAGCCTCGCGGGATTTCATTTGACGTGATGGTGTCCCTTGATGGATTTGCAGAGGTCCATGATCGTGTGCGGGGGCGGGATGGAAACTTCGAGAACGCCCAGCACGTGATTGATTTCATCACGTCATCGCCCCTTGTGGACAGTGTCCGCATTGGCTGCACGGTGATCCGTGAGAACGTGAACCATCTTCCAGACCTGCTTGATTTCTGTATTCGCAACGACCTTTACATTAAATACCGGCAGGGCGTTCCGCACCAACGGCTGTATACCGAGAATCTGAAGGATCCCTACGCACTGACGTTTGCGGAAAAGTATGAATTTGTTGAGTTTCTGGAAGGACTGATTCAATACTATGAGCCTGCGCCTTTGCAGCGCCTGTTCTACCGATCCCTTATCGATCAGATCATTCTCAATGCGCCCCGTCGCGCTGGGTGTGCCTGGCAACATAAAGGCGCGACCATAACGGCGCGTGGTGAACTCGCTTACTGTGCAATCAAGAGTAAGGTAATCAGCCCGAACATTGCGGAGGGCAGCCCTAGCGAGGCTTATTTTGGCAATCAGGATCATCTGGATTCTATCCTCCGCAATGACTGTGATCAGTGCCACCATGATTATGTGGGTGTACCAGGAAAGGCCGACTATCGACGGCTGTTTTTTCAAAAACTGGATGATCGGTTTGGTATCAAGTTCAGGATTAAGCGGTTACCGGGTTTTGGGTTGTTCAATAATGCTCGACAGGAACGGCGTTTTCAGAGGCAGCTCGACCACTACCGGAATCTGCCACAGCAAATCAGGCTTGCCAATTCTGGTGGTGAAGGTCAGGACGAGAGCAGAAGAGTTCTGATCTGTGGCTGGTATGGCACCGAAACCCTCGGTGATAAAGCGATTGTCGCTGGTGTGATAACGGCAATGTGCGCTCATCTTGGGCCTGAAACGAAATTTACGATCGCCTCGCTGAACCCCTATGTTACTGAAATGACCAGAAATCAGATGCATGAGCTAGAAGAGGTCGATGTAGCCAGCCTAGATCATGCCGCCAGCATCAGCCCTACCATGGATTACGTGGTCTTTGGTGGCGGGCCGATGATGGCGATTGATCCCCTGGCACCAATGCAGGTGCTTTTCGAGCGGGCCAGGGCCGCGGGCGTTACCACAATTGCCGCCGGTGTTGGCGTTGGGCCTTTGGGGCGTAAGTGGTTGAACCAGAGTATAGGTCGAATTCTGGATCTCTGTGATGTTCGAATCTACCGGGATGAAAAATCCAGGCGCAACGCTCTGGAATTGGGAGTGTCAGCGGAGCAGGACCCGGTTGCCGAAGACCCTGCGTATACCTGGTTGCGGGATGTTCCGCCCAGAGATGGCCCAGCGAAGAGTGGCAAAGTTCTTTTATTAGGATTGAGAGATTTTCCGTATCGTGACTATGCATCTGACCTGTCAGAGCAGCAATCTCTGAAGTTAAAACAGAACTACGAAACGGTCATGGTTGATGTTGTTCGGGAGCTGATGTCAAAACACCCGGACCTGACGGTGCGACCCTTGCCGATGTGTACTAACCATTTTGGCAGTGATGATCGGTGGTTTTACCGTCGGCTGTTTCGTGAGCTTGCGGCCACTGGGGTTAACTTGGATTACTCGCTGCTTGGGCCAGAGCAACCGCCGTTGTATTATGTCAGCGCATTCCAGGAAGCAGATGCCGTTCTGGCCATGCGGTTTCATTCGCTGGTGTTCGGCACTGCGCTTGGGGCGAATTGCGTGGCGATTGACTACACCATGGGGCGAGGAAAAGTGCGGTCATTGGCTGAGAAGCACAATGTTCCCATGTTGGATATGCGGGAACTTGAATCCGGCCGACTTTCGAGAATGTTAAGCCAGGCTTTGGAAGCAGAATGTCACCCGAATCTCGACTATGATCTGCTCCGGTTTGAAAACCTGTTAGATACAGCACTACGGGCCAGCACAGAGCAAGATTCGCGACCGGCGGAGGTCGCGGTTTGAAGGTTCTGATTGTAAATACAGCTGACATCAGTGGTGGTGCTGCGCGTGCAGCTTTCAGGCTGCATCGGGCGTTGCTTGGGGAATGCGTTGATAGTCAGATGTTGGTCCAGAATAAGAACACGGACCTTCCTTCGGTTGTTGGCCCGACATCGCGGTTGCAGAAAATCAGGGCAATCGCGAGCGCAGTTGTCGATACCCTTTTTCTTCGTTGCTATCCACAGCGATCCAAATCACTTTTTAGTCCTGCCAAAGCCCCCTCAGGCACAGCGGTAGATCGCATTAATGCGCTGAACCCCGACATTGTGCATTTGCATTGGGTTAACGGAGGGATGCTGCGGATTGAAGATATTTCGCGAATTCAAGCGCCTGTGGTCTGGAGCCTTCATGATATGTGGGCCTTCACAGGTGGCTGTCACTACGATGAAGGCTGCGGGCGATATGCCAATTCCTGCGGCCAGTGCCCATTACTTGGCTCCAGTAAAACGGCTGACCTTAGCCGCCAGGTGCTGCATCGAAAGGTTAAGGCTCTTGATAGTAAATTTCAGCTTACCGTTGTCGGTCTGAGTCAGTGGTTGGCTGAGTCTGCCTCCGAGAGCGTGCTGTTCCGGGATAGAAAAGTGGTGAATCTTCCGAATCCTATCGACACTTCCCGATTTATGCCGTTTGACCAAGCGATGGGGCGGGAATTGTTGAACCTGCCTGAAGAAAAAAAACTGGTGCTGTTCGGCGCAATGGGAGCAACAAGTGACCCCAGAAAGGGGTTCAGGGAACTGAGCAAGGCACTTGAGCAGATTGAAGGTGATCATGTTGAACTGGTCGTTTTCGGCAGCAGTGGGCCGGCTGAATCCCAGGAATTTCCGCAAAAGGCTCATTACCTTGGACAACTGCACGACGACGCTACTTTGCGAGCTCTGTACAGTGCAGTGGACGTTGTAGTGGTGCCAAGCCGCCAGGAAAATCTCTCTAATGCAATCATGGAATCCCTCGCTTGCGGCACTCCTGTCGTTGCTTTTAATATTGGGGGCAATCCGGATATGGTGGAGCATCAGCTATCCGGCTACCTGGCACAGGATGGAGATATTGGAGACTTTGCCAGAGGCATTAACTGGGTGCTCAACCATCGGGAGGCGCAGAAGCTGTCCTTGCATAGCGTTCAAACGGTTCAGGAACGCTTTGACAGCAAAGAAGTAGCGCGCAAATACATCAATCTATATACGGAAATTCTAAACCAATGAAAAAAGCCCTCATCACCGGAATCACTGGTCAGGACGGTTCCTATCTGGCTGAATTTCTGCTGGAAAAGGGCTATGAAGTGCATGGGATAAAACGCCGGGCTTCACTTTTCAATACGCAGAGAGTGGATCATATCTACCAGGACCCGCATGTAGAGAACCAACGGTTTATTCTGCATTATGGGGATCTAACGGATTCATCCAACCTGACTCGTATTCTCCAGGAAATTCGGCCGGATGAGGTTTACAATCTCGGTGCTCAATCCCACGTGGCCGTCAGTTTTGAGGCGCCGGAGTACACTGCGGATGTTGATGCCATGGGTACTTTACGAATACTCGAGGCCATCCGGTTTCTGGGTCTTGAGAAAAAAACCCGCTTTTATCAGGCATCAACGTCAGAGTTGTACGGACTCGTTCAGGAAACCCCCCAAAAGGAGACCACCCCTTTTCACCCACGCTCGCCCTACGCCGTTGCCAAGCTTTACGCTTACTGGATTGCGGTAAATTATCGTGAAGCCTATGGCATGTATGCCTGCAACGGTATTTTGTTTAATCACGAATCCCCGCGTCGAGGTGAGACTTTCGTAACCCGAAAGGTTACTCGTGGCCTGGCTAATATTGCTCAGGGACTCGAGGATTGCCTTTACATGGGTAACATGGACGCTTTGAGGGACTGGGGGCACGCTAAAGACTATGTCCGTATGCAATGGATGATGCTTCAGCAGGACGAACCCGAGGATTTTGTCATTGCTACCGGGAAGCAGTATTCAGTGCGTGAGTTCGTAACCTGGTCAGCAAAAGAACTTGGTATTGTCCTGCGCTTTGAGGGGCAGGGAGTCGATGAGAGAGGTATTGTCGAATCTGTGGACGGGGAGCTGGCACCATCATTAAAAACAGGAGATGTAATTGTTCGGGTCGATTCACGTTATTTCCGTCCGGCGGAAGTTGAAACTTTGCTGGGTGATCCATCTAAGGCGAGAGACAAACTTGGATGGATACCGGAGATTACGGCGCAGCAAATGTGTGCGGAAATGGTTGCCGAGGATCTGAAAACTGCTCGTCGTTTTGCATTGTTGAAAAAGCACGGCCTTGAATTGCCTGTTTCCGTTGAGAATGGCTAGGGGGCTCGGTATGACTGATCAACACGATGTTCCGAGTATCGCAATTGTGACCGCGACCTTTAATTCCGAGGCTGTGCTGTCCGGGCTGATTGAGAGCCTGAAAGCCCAGTCCGACAATAACTTCGAATGGGTAGTGAGAGATGGTGGATCCTCTGACAGGACGGTCGAATTTGTGCGGGCAGCTCAAGAAGCCGGGATGAACGTTAACGTGCGATCAGAGCCGGACTTCGGAATATACGACGCATTGAATCGAGGGATTCGCGAAACTTCCGCCACTCACTACCTGGTGGCCGGCAGCGATGATCAGTTTGAGGTGGATGCAGTAGCTCAATACCGCGCCTCTGTGCTTGAATCCCACGCGCCGTTTGTTGCTGCGAATATAAGGTCAGCCTCCCGGACCGTTCGCCCTAAGGGTGGCTCGCTTATGCTGAATAAACAGTGGGTGTTTGTTGCAGGACATTCTCTTGGAGTTCTTATTGAGAAAAAGATGCATGATCGCTACGGTTACTACCCAAAAAAATACCCTATTGGTGCGGACCAATACTTTCTTGAAAAGGCCTACCTAGCGGGTGAACGCTTCCATCAGGCGGACTTCGTAGCTGGTACCTTCGGTGAAGCTGGCGTTAGCAGTGTGGACGTGTTGGGGGCATTGACGGAGTCGTTTCGTATTCATGTTGATCTGACCGGGAAGGTGTTGCTCAACTTCCTGGTGTTTTCTTTACGCCTTCTCAAGAACATCCGGCGAATTCGTTAAGACCATGTATGACGTCGTGATTCCGTTGTATAACAAGGCAGCGACTATTGAGCGGTGCCTGGCTTCGATTGCTGCTCAGACGGAGCCCGTGAACCGGGTTTTTGTCGTGAATGATGGCTCGACAGATGATTCGGTCAAACTGGTTGATCGATTCCGGGCGACCGCTGGCTTTGATTTACAGACTATCCATCAGGAAAATCTGGGCGTTTCGGCGGCCCGGAACCGAGGGGTCGCCGAGTCAGCCTGCGATATTGTCTGCTTACTGGATGCCGACGATGCATGGCATCCGCATTTTATGGCAACCTTGCAGGAGCTAACAGCTGAATACCCTGACGCACACCTTTACTGCTTGGGTCACTTGTTATTTGAATCCGGAAAAACCTTTAAGCCTAAACATGGTTGCCCGGAGGGCTTTCGTGGCTATGTTGAAAATTTTTTTACTGCCTCTTCAAATGGCAGCGTCGCTAACAGCTCCAAGGTGGCTATCCGCAAGGAAGCCTTTCTAGAAATCGGGGGCTTCCCAGAGGGCGTCGGGATAGGAGAAGATCTCTACCTCTGGATTCGTTTGGCTTCGGTGGGCAAGGTAGCCTGTGACCCAACGCCAATGGTAACAGTATACAGAGAATACGATGAAAAACGCCTTACCAGGCAGGATGGAGTTCCGTATCCTCTGGACTATTTCGGACGCAACAAGCAGCAATTGCGTCAAGTGAAAGGTCTAAGGCGATTCCTTATTCGAATTGGTATTTTCCATGTAGCTGGCTCGTCCCTTGAGGGTAATCTGAAGGGTGGGTTCAGGCGCGCGAAAGCAGTCATCCGCATATCAACTTTCTGGGGGCTGATGTCGCTAGTTATTTTGATGGTTCCTTCCCCGTTGCTTCGCTTGGTTAAGAGCAGAAGGTCAGGCTGAGAGAGCTGCCCAGTAAAAAATTAATTATTCAATATTTTTCAGGACAAACGATGAGTCAATTGCGAGTATTTGTTGCTGGCCACCGTGGTATGGTGGGTTCCGCTATCGTTCGCCAGCTTGAGCAAAGGCAGAATTGCGAGATCATTACCCGTAACAGTCATGAATTGGATTTGACTGACCAAGCAAGGGTGCGAGAGTTTTTTCGGGAGGAATCCATTGATCAGGTTTATCTGGCGGCTGCCCGTGTGGGCGGGATACACGCCAACAATACCTATCCGGCAGATTTCATTTACGATAATCTGATGATTGAAGCGAACGTTGTTCAGGCAGCTCATGAAGCAGGGGTTCAGCAGTTGTTGTTTTTGGGGTCTTCATGTATCTATCCGAAATTTGCGGAACAACCAATGAAAGAAGAGGCACTGTTGACTGGTGTTCTCGAACCGACCAATGAGCCTTATGCGATTGCAAAAATTGCCGGTATAAAGCTTTGCGAAAGTTTTAATCGCCAGTACGATCGGGATTACCGCAGTGTAATGCCCACCAACCTATATGGCCCTAACGATAATTTTCATCCTGAAAACTCCCATGTGATTCCCGCTCTTATGCGTCGTTTTCATGAGGCTGTACAAGAGCAGGCCGAAGAGGTGGTTGTCTGGGGCAGCGGGAAGCCAAAGCGAGAGTTTTTGCACGTGAACGATATGGCAGCGGCATGTTTGCACGTCTTGAACCTGGATGTGCAAATATATCAGGCCCATACACAGCCTATGCTGTCGCATATTAATGTAGGCACGGGCGAAGATTGCACTATTCGGGATCTAGCGGCGACCATCGCTAAGGTTACGGGGTTTAGAGGTAGCCTTAAGTTCGATTCATCCAAGCCAGATGGCGCTCCGCGGAAATTAATGGATGTTTCTCGTATCAAAGCGCTAGGATGGGAAGCCAGTACTCCTCTGGAATCTGGGCTTCAGGAAACCTATAGCTGGTTCCTTAAAAACCAGAAAGTCACGAGAAACTGATTTTTCTAATTTTGTAAGAGTCGAACATAAATTTGCTAAAACTCTTAGCCTCTTGCTGAAAAGTAGATTTAGTATTATGTCAAATAAATGGTTTGTCGGTAGAAAATTATAAATAGATGATTTTATTAAATAGCAGAGTCCTTCCAAATAGATATACTAGCAGTAGTCTGGTTGCAGTTTTTATTCTTATTTTAAATGGTTTGTTTTTTAATTCAGTGTTCATGAATATTCTTTCGCTGAGTGGTTATTTTGTGGTTGTTCTTAATGCTGCTGCAATTGTTTTTCTGGTAACTGTTAGAAGGCGGATTTTAGGCTCGCTGTATCTTGTGGTATTTTTTGTTTCAATTTTTTTATCTTTAATGCAGGCGCTTTATTTTAATGAATCATATTATTTAGCGTACTCAGGATTTTTTTTTTATCTCTATTTGTCGTCATGCTCTGTTCGATAAAAGATTTTTCTATTTTTGTTGATATTTTGTCGCTTGTATTTTTTTTGATGTTAATACTTTCTATTTTTGCATTCATACTGGTACTGGCCGGTGTTGATCCCGTTTATGTGGCTGAGAATCGAGATGGTCGCCCACTGTATTATTTTTATTTTTCTTTCACTAATTCTTATTATGGAAACTTAATTCGGCCTTCTGGTATATTTGATGAGCCGGGAGCATTCAGTTTTTATTTAAGTGCCCTTGGTTGTTTAAGGGTCTTGCTTGGAAAGGATGAGAGGCTTACTTTTTATATTTTGTTAATGGGGTTTATTACGATGAGTCTTGCTCACGTAATATTCTTCTTTTTCTATGTTATTTCTCAAGCCCGGTTAAAGCAAATTTTTTCTTTACGATCAGTCGTTTTGTTTATTGTTATATTTTCGGCAGCTTTTTATTTCATGGGTGATATATTTTACGATATGTTATTTGTTAGATTTGGTTTGGGCGGTGAAGGTCTAGTAGCGGGCGATAATCGTTCTAATTTAATCATGAATGCGCTGCAGTTTATTCATCAAAATCCGAAATCGATTTTGGTGGGCATAGGCCCTGAATGCTTGCTAACTCATCAATCTTGTACCACACCTATATCGCATTTTAATTCTAATCCTTTTGAGCCATTGATGAGAGTAGGTCTGCTTCAATCTTGGCTTTATTATTTGTTATTGTTGATTGCTTTTATTGCGCCATTTTTTGGAAGGCGTTATTTTGTTGTCTTTGGTTTTGGGTTGCTTCTTCTTCAGCGCCCTTATCTAATGCATGTATCATACTCACTTTATTCTGTAATTATTGTTTGTATTACTTTGGGAGTGGTTGTTTCTAAAATAAACCAACTTCTGACTGCATCTTCTATATCTGCATCAGTGCATTATCTGAAGTGGACCCCGAAATTTGGACAGGTGCCTAAGCTCTGATTCATCATCTCCACAAGGAGGAGAATCATGAGCAAGAAACGCAAGCAATACAGCGCATCATTCAAGTCCAAAGTCGCTCTGGCCGCCCTCAAAGGGCAGCCTTCTGGATCCGAACCGTGATCTGGCAGCAACTGCCCATTCTTTCGGGCTTCGTTTCGCCAGTTGTACAAGGTCGCGTCTGATATGCCTTCTTCCTCCGCCACTTCTGTAACAGGTCGATTATTGGGTGGCAGCAACTTGCGCAGGATGGCTTCGCGAGGTTCCGGTGAATACTTCACTAAAGCCTCTGCTTCGCCCCACTTCCTTTACAGAGTCTAACATCGGGTGGGGTTCCAACTACCTCGACAGAGGGGGAAGGTGACCAGACCACATCCGAAATTGCCGCCCATTTCTAGATCGACCCCACCATGGTCAGCACCTGGAAGCGTGAACTGCTGGAGAGCGCTCCGGACCTCTTCGAAGGCAACGAGAGGGCTGGCAAGCCATCCGATCTGCCCAGCACTGACGAGCTTTACCGCGAGATTGGTCGTCTGACGGTGGAACGCGATTTTTTGTCGCGCAAGCTCGATCAGTAAGCCGTCGGACAAGGCAAGTGGCTGTTACTCCAGGCGCTTTATAAACATTTGCCCAGGGAAATTGATTGAACGACCCAAAATGGGCTTCGGGATTCCGCTGGACAGCTGGTTGCGAGGGCCATTACGAGAGTGGGCATAAGCATTGCTGGATGAAAGCCGACTCCGCTCGGAAGGCTTCTTTCATCCTGACCCGATCCGAGCTATGTGGTCGGAACACCTTAGTGGCAAGCAGAACTGGCAGTATCATCTTTGGAGTGTGTTGATGTTTCAGACGTGGTTGGAAGTAAATTGACTCCTAAAAAAATCCTCTTTGTGGTAAATTCCCCCGAATTCTTTTTGTCTCATCGTTTGCCGATCGCCCTCGCCGCACGCGACGCCGGATATGAGGTGCATGTTGCAACGGCGGACGGAGACGCCGTTCGAGAAATCCGGAGCTTGGACTTAATACACCACACCGTTGCCATTGCCAGAAGTGGACAAAACCCACTTGCAGAATTAGGTTCTATTATCGGTTTGTATCGGTTATTCCGGGAATTAAGGCCGGACGTTGTGCATCTGATTACCATAAAACCGGTCCTGTATGGTGGTATAGCCGCCCGATTCGCGGGAATTCCTGCCGTGGTCGCCGCCGTTTCTGGTCTGGGAACCGTTTTTGTTGCGCAGTCAGCGGCTGCCCGTGCTCGCCGTGCGTTGGTCTCGGGGCTTTATCGGTTGGCGTTCAGCCAGCGTCGTCTTGCGGTAATTTTTCAAAATCCGGATGATCGTGATGGGCTATTGGAGATTGGGGCACTCCGCAAAGATCAGGTGCGAATGATTCGTGGATCCGGCGTGGACCTAGCCAATTATTCATGTGTGCCAGAGCCGGAAAGCACGCCGGTTGTCGTGATGGCCGCTCGGTTATTGCGGGACAAGGGCGTTTATGAGTTTGTTGAGGCGGCGCGGTTGTTAAAATCGCGTGGTGTGAAGGTGGTGATACGTCTCATCGGTGCGCCGGACCCGGGTAACCCGACCAGCGTCGCGCAGGCAGAGCTGGATGGTTGGGCCGCCGAAGGTGTCGTCGAGTTGCCAGGTTACCGCTCTGATATCGCACAGCAGTACGCAGCGGCCAATATTGTGTGTTTACCTTCCTATCGGGAAGGGCTCCCGAAAGGCCTGGTTGAAGCGGCAGCGTGCGGTCGGGCTGTGGTGACGACGGATGTGCCCGGCTGCCGCGATGCCATAGAGCCGGATGTCACTGGCGTTCTGGTGCCGGTGAAAAGCGCACCGTCACTTGCGGATGCCCTACAGGCTCTGATTGAAGAACCCGAACGGCGGATGCGTATGGGCAAGGCCGGTCGCGAACTGGCGGAGCGAGTCTTTTCCATCGACCGTATCGTGGAACAGCACTTGGCGATTTATAAGGAGTTACTGGAGGATGCCTGAGGGGATTCTGGTCACGGGCGCCACCGGTTTCGTCGGCGGCCAACTGATAAGGCGCTTAGCCGATCAGCCATCAATCGCTGTTCGGGGCGCCGTGCGGGCAACGCCGGCGGGTGATCATCCCGGGCTTATTGCTGTGGGCGAGATCAATGGCGATACGGATTGGTCCGAGGCCTTGCAGGGCCAGAGTGTCGTCGTTCACACAGCCGCCCGCGCCCATATTATGGATGACACGGCCGCTGATCCGCTTATCGAGTTTCGAAGCGTGAATGTGACGGGTACACTCAACCTTGCACGCCAGGCCGCAGCGGCGGGTGTTGGACGTTTTGTTTTTATCAGTTCAATCAAAGTGAATGGCGAGCAGACTCCATTGGACGCATGTTTCATGGCGGACGATGCTCCGGCTCCGGAAGACCCTTATGGCGTCTCAAAATGGGAAGCCGAGCAGGGCTTGCAAAAGCTCGCTCGCGAAACAGGCATGGAAGTCGTTATTATTCGGCCCCCACTTGTTTACGGCCCGGGTGTGAAAGGCAACTTTGCCAATATGATAAAAGTGATCGGTAGAAGTTTGCCGTTGCCGCTGGGTGCTGTCCACAATAAGCGCTCACTGGTAGCCTTGGATAATCTTGTTGATTTGATCATCACCTGCATAGCCCATCCCGGCGCAGCCAATCAGACATTCCTTGTCAGCGATGGCGAGGATCTTTCTACAACGCAATTGCTTGAAGGAGTGGCTGACGCCATGGGTAAGCCATCGCGACTCATACCCGTGCCGGCTAGCATACTGCAATTTGGTGTGACACTCCTTGGTAAAAAAGCTATG
>TARA_R110001606_G_scaffold40722_1_pt1 | contig 20895 bp, 12 predicted proteins | sample TARA_R110001606 | Tara Oceans TARA_R110001606 (sample SAMEA4398315) | marine metagenome | biome: Polar Biome; feature: [SRF] surface water layer (ENVO:00010504); material: water (ENVO:00002006), including particulate matter (ENVO:01000060) such as... | depth 5 m | reverse complement strand
TGATCGTCGTATGAAGTCTTGGTTAACTGGTTCTGCTGGAGGCGCTTTCACATCTGATCTTGATGCAATGCAAGTTAACTTCTTGTCTGAAAGATGTTTATGTGTACAAGCTGCTAACAACTTTGTATTATTCAAAGGAGCATAAGAAGCTCAACATTAATGTAATTCTTACCCTCGTTGTACTGACGGGGGTAATTATTACTTTTATAAACTATTTAATTTTATTATATTATGGCTAAACAAGCTAAAGCAGAAACTATTGAGGTTGCAACTCAAACAAAAACTATTACAAAAGAAATAAAAAAACCAGAATGGGAAGTTAGAGATAGAACTTATTTTATATCAGGTAATTCTCCTTTAACGCATACTATTCATTCAAGGCATACGTCAAAACATCCTTTACTTTACTTTGATAAAAATTCAGGAAAACAAAGGGAAATTAGATATGCAACAAACCAGCATTCTCCGTTGGTAGATGAACAAAATGGAGAGGTTACATTAGGACACATTATATTTAAAAATGGAAGTCTTAACGTACCAAAAGAAAAACAAAATTTACAAAAACTGCTTTCTTTATATCATCCTTTAAGAGACAAAGTATATGAAGAGTTTAGTGCAGTTGAAGTTGCTGAAGATGATTTAGAAATATTAGATGTACAAATTGACGCTTTAAACATAGCAAGAGACATGGACATTGACCAAGCAGAGGCAATTTTAAGAACAGAAATGGGATCAAAGGTTTCTACAATGGGATCTAAAGAATTAAAAAGAGATTTATTGCTTTTTGCAAGAAGAAGTCCTTACCTATTTTTACAATTAGCCACTGATGAAAACGTTCAATTAAGAAACGTAGCAATTATGGCTGCTGAAAACGGAATAATTAGTCTTTCACAAGATCAAAGAACATTTATATGGGCTTCGAATGGTGCTAAATTAATGACAATTCCTTTTGATGAAAATCCATATTCAGCTATGGCAGCATTCTTTAAGACAGACGAAGGCGTGCAAGTCTTTAAGTCTATAGAGAAAAAACTAAAATAACATGTAATCATAATATACCAGGGGGCTGCTCACAACAGTCTCCTGTGTATTATAATAAAAATAAAAAATGGCGGTAAACGTAAATACAGTATATGAAACAGTTTTGTACTTGTTAAACAAAGAACAAAGAGGATATATAACGCCTGAGGAATTTAACCAAATAGCTACTCAAGTTCAAATGGAAATTTTTCAAGAGTATTTTTCTGATGCAAATCAGCTAATACGGAAAGACCAAATGAATACACAGAATGATTCGGAGTTTTTTAATCATGTAAAAAATATAGAGTACAAGTTATATCCTTTTCAAAAAGAAGTATTGTTTTCTTATAGCTTAGCAGATAAAGCTTGGACTACTGCTGAAAACGTTTATAAAATAGGGGACGTAATAGCTACTTACGTTAACAACCCTACATTAGAATCAGTAGCTGAATTAACTACTGTAAAAGATTACAATTTAATAACAAGATCTAAATTAACGCAGCCTACAAAAAGTTACCCGCTTTTTTATGCTTCTAGCCAAACAGATCTTGTAACTCAAGATAAAACATCTTCTCTTAAGGTTTTTCCAAAACCTGATACATTGCTTTGCAATATACTTACATCTCCTTCTAATGTTTACTGGGGTTATTCAATAGGATCTGTTGGACAATTTTCTTACAACAACTCTCTTCGTACTGCAACTAATGTAAACGGAAGTTTAAATTTTGAATTAGACATATCAGAACAATCTAATATTATACTAAACGTACTTAAATACTGTGGACTTATTATTAATAACGGTAATGTTATACAAGCAGCTATGGGCGAAATACAGCAAGACAAGGTAAATCTAAAAAGCTAATAAATGGCATTAATAACCCAAACAAATCAACAATATTACCAAGGAGCACAGCAGTTTTTATCTATAACCGCTTTAGCTAATGAGACATTTCCAACAACATTTGACACTCCTATAGTTTCAGGAGGCGCTGATTCTTGGGACCCTTTAGCCACTAGTTATGCTTTAAATAACTTTAAAATATATACAAGTTCAACTGGACTTCCCGGAAGTTTTAGTGAATATATTCAAGCATATGCAGTAGAAAATAATGTAATTACTATTGCCGCACCATTGCCCGCAAATACAATTGTAGTTGTTCAATTAAAAACCTTAACTGGTGGAAATTATGGCGCTACTTATCCAGAAAAAGCATTTGGAGAGGTTGTAGAAGAAGGTTACGGTGATTACGAATATATAAAACTAGGTGATGCAATAGACAACTTTATGGTTGGATATGTTGGCGATGGTAAAATAATTCAAACAGCTAAAAAATCTGATGTATTATTTTTTGCTAAAAGAAATTTACAGGAATTTAGCTATGACACTTTAAAAAGTATTAAATCTGCGGAATTAAATATACCTCCCAGCTTAAGTGTTATTATACCACAAGACTACGTAAATTACGTTAAAGTTTCTTGGATAGATAAACTAGGTGTTAAAAGACCTATATATCCTGCTAATAACTTAACAATTAATCCTACAGAAACCCCTTTGCAAGATAACAACGGTGTGCCAACTCAGGATAATTTTGGCGAAAATACAGAAGGAACTTCTATTACAACTGAAAGATGGGGTGAAAATAATACTAGCTCAATAAATTCAGAATGGACTCAAGATTGGGCTGAGTGGGGATATAGCGGATGGGGCTTTGGGCCTTACGGATCTGCAGCAACGGGCCAGTTATATGGCATGGACCCTCAGTATGCTCAAACAAACGGGTGGTTTGGTATAGATCACAGAGAAGGTAAAATGACTTTTTCTAGCAATTTAGCCGGAAAGCTTATTGTGCTAGAATACATCTCAGACGGGCTTGCTTATGACCTGGATACTAAAGTACCTAAGTTAGCAGAAGATGCGTTATACTCAGCTATAATGTATTCTATTATATCCACAAGAGCTCAGCAGCCTGAGTATGTAGTTCAAAGATTTAGAAGAGAAAAAAATGCTAAATTAAGAAATGCCAAAATAAGATTATCTAATATAAAACTTGATGAAATTGTTCAAGTAATGAGAGGTAAATCTAAATGGATTAAACACTAAAATTAAATGGCTAAAGTTACAAATTCTTTTATAAAATCTAAAATGAATAAGGATTTAGATGCACGTCTAATTCCTAATGGAGAATATAGAGATGCTCTAAATGTTCAAATTAGTCAATCTGAAAGCTCAGATGTAGGTACTGTACAAAACGTAGTTGGTAATGTACAAGTTTTTAGCTTTGAAACACGTCTTGGCGTGTCGGGATTAGTTTCAATTGGTGCTTTTGCTGATCAAGATAAAAATGATATTTATTTGTTTTTAACAAACAATACAAGTCATTTTATTATAAAATATAACAATGGATCTGGAGCATTAGATATACTTACAAAAGGCGCTTATTTAAATTTTAACAAAACCAGTAAGGTTTATGGTATAACCTTAATAGAAGATCTATTATTTTGGACAGACAATAATAATCAACCTAGAAAACTAAATGTGCTTTCAGCTATTGCTGATCCAAGTTATTATGTAAATGAACAAACTATTTCAGTAGCAAAATTTTCTCCATATATTGCTCCTAGCTTATTAGATTTAACTGTTACACAAAATGGTTTACATCCTTCTACCATGACTAATGCCGCTGATTTACCTACTGTGCTTATTGATTTACTACAATGGACAACTGTAAACCTTAGTGTAGATAGATTAAATGACGGCACCCCAATTGAAGAAGCACAATCTTTAGCTGATTGGAATGCAGCAACAGGTCCTGCCTGGTGTTATTATGACTTTAATCCCGCTAATGCAGAAGTTTATGGAAAAATATATAACGAGGCTGCGGCTACTCATCCAAAATTAGCGCCTACAGGGTATAAGGTTGCTGATAAGGATGATTGGACAGATTTGTTATTAGGAGTTGGAGGTGCAACAGGAGCGGCTTTAAAGTTAAAAACGCCTAATTCTAGTTCAATAGTTGATTGGCCTACTTTTTATAGCCCTGGAACTTGGGGGGCAGGTACTCAAGGTAACACAGATACTAATAAGTTTTTTAACGCAAGGCCTGGGGGATACCGTCTTGGCGTAACAGGTGGAACTGATTTTTTTGGTATCGGGGGCGGTGAATCAGCACCCGGAGTAGTTCAATCCCAAGGAGATAACGCAGTTGCTTGGTGGGCAGCTAAAATAGGCAACCCAAGTGAATATGTTAGAATGCAAGGAAACAGTGATGATGTAACACAATCACCCATCCCAAGCTCAGGAACTCCTGGATATTATATAAGATGTATAAGAGATGCAAATTATGACGGGTGGAATGGGGATCCAGCTTATATGAAAGATAAATTTTTAACATTTAGTTATAGGTTTAAATTTGATGATAATGAATATTCGTTAATAGCCCCTTTTACACAGGCCGCTTTTGTTCCAGAACAAAATGGCTATTTTTATGAAGGTGATGAAGACGCTGCATTTAGATCAACTATTGTGGAATTCATGCAAAACAATATTAATAATTTAGTCTTAAATATTGAATTGCCTTCAGGAAGCCCTCACAAAAATTATAAAATAATTGAAATTGACATTATTGTTAAAGAATCAGATGGGGTAGTATATAAAGTTATAGAGACTATACCTGTTGATAATACATTTGACACTCTTTATACAGATAGAACCACAACAACAACGGCTATAGGTACGGTTAGTGGTACAAAAATTGTTACAACAGATCTTTTAAACGGAATTATACCGGGTTATTATTTAGAAGAAATAAATGGAGTTGCTTTGTCTTCTCCTGTTTTAGTGTTGGCAGTGGATTTTGATCCTACAACAACACCTCCCCAATATGAAATAACAATTGCAGGAAGTGTTGGATATACAGATGGAGATACTTTTTCATGGGACTACTCGCCTATACCGGTTTATCAATATACATATGAATCATCAAAGCCTTATAAAACTCTTCCCGAAAGAGAAGTGGTAAGAGTTTATGATGAAGTACCTCTGCGAGCTTTAGCACAAGAGACTTCAGGTAATAGAGTTATGTATGGAAATTTTGTAGCAAATCATGCGAGTTTAAATAATTTAGATTATCAAGTGTTTGCTGCTGAAAAAAATACTCAAGAAGCTATTGAATATCCAAATCATAATTTAAAACAAAATAGAAATTATAAAGTAGGTATTGTTTTGGCTGACAAGTGGGGTAGACAATCAGACGTGATACTTTCGAAGTACGATAATCTACTAGACGAATTTGGTCAGTATGTTAAAGGAGCAAATATGTTTCATAACTATAAATCTCCAAATTTTCTTCCTCAAATCGGACCTTGGGATGGAGATCAATTAAGAATAACTTTTAACGATGTTATTCCTGAAGCTGCTAACTTTCAAGGCATATCCGGCTATCCAGGAGCATATGCAATTAGCAATACATGGATTACTGAATTTCCTGTGCCAATCAGCCCTTTCCAGGCTCCCACTAAATACTGGAGATTTACGCAAATAAATGCAAACGGAACTTACGAGTATCGATTGCAAGAATTATTTGTTAACTGGTTAACAACTTACACTACCTTTTTTAATTCTAATAAAAAATTAAGAGGCTATTACGAAGATTATATTAATATAATATCAACTTCCACCGAAACAGGAGGGGTAGTAGTTTTGACTACTCAAGACAGAATAGCTGATAGTTATTTGTTTGAATATTCCACAGCTGTTATAACAGTCTCTGGCTCTAAGGCAGGCGCTTCTTATGATATTAATGAATTAGGCTATTACTCTTATCGTATAGTTGTTCAACAAAAACAACAAGATTATTATAACGTGTATCTTCCCGGTGTGGTTAATGGTTACCCCATAAATGACAACAGCGATGAAGTTAATAAAACGGGTCATATAGTTTTAATAAATGATAATATTAATAAAATACCTAGGGATTTAAAAGAAGTAGGTCCTGTGCAAACAGAATTTAATAGTAGTGTTAGATTGTATGGTAGGGTGAATAATTTATCTGATGGAAATCAGCAATATTTTCCATCACCAACACCTGACACAGTTACTTTAATTGCTTCTCAAAAAGAATTGTTTGGACTTGCAGATTATACCACTACAGATTTAGGTTATTTAAACGGGCTTTGTTTATATCCTGGGTTTGCTGTGCAGTATCAAGAAACAACATTTAACGAAACTGGCACAGTGACTGGTTCAATTAGAAAATTTACAAATATAAACCCTTTAGTAGCTAGAATAAACACGGTTAATCCTATAGGAGAGGCTGAGGAAGATTGGGTAGTTGATCCTACTAGAACCTATCCGACCTCCATGTACTTGGCTGTTTATGAAACGGCTCCTGTTGAATCTGTTTTAGATATATATTGGGAAACTTCTACTACAGGTTTAATATCAGATTTAAACACTTTAGTTTTAAGTAGCTCAAGTACATCTTTGCCAACAGGGCTTTCGGATATTATTTTTGCTATTGAAGAAGATGATGCCGCAGGTGCTACAGGATCAAGCAGCTTTTTTCCTACTAATTTTAGCGGCGATATTGCAACAACCACAGGTGTATTAACTGCCGTGTATTCAAAAGATATACAAGGCAATTTAAATACAACTACAAATCGAAGTAACGCTATAGGGGCAACAGGAGAGTTTGATTTAATTCAAAATTCTAACGGATCTTATTATATTCAAATTCTTTTACCTCAAGCTTATTTAACTGATTCAGCTCTTTTAGATTATTATTTATTTGTAATGGAATTTACAACTGCTACCGGTGAAACTGTTACTTTAAATACGGATACTGTTTTAGTTAATAAAGACCCTTCGTTTTTACCTAATTCTTTTAGCGCGCCGTCTGACCCTACTGAATTGTTTATTATACCAGGAGTTACAGCGGATCAAACGCTTATAATCTCAGGCTTAAAAAGTGTTAACGGAAGCGCGGATTTAAATAGAAGGTCCACTGGAATGAATACTACAGAAATTACATTTGCAACCGTGTTGTATGAAAGTGTGGCTCAAGATGTTACAACAGAATTTCAAATAGCATATCAACAATCTAATGCTGGTGCTACTATAACCAGGGTTAGCGGCGCTGCTCCTATGTTGCCTGCTTTCTACGAAATCACGGTCCAATGCACCGATCCTGGAGGCTTAGTAAATACCGCTAAAATACAATTTACAGTTGGAATAAAAAGATATGATGGATATGTAACCTGGGCTCCTTATTCAAATCAACAATTATCAGGAAGTGATGTACCTAACAATAATCCAAATTTGCAAGATGTTAATGCAACACTTGTGGGAGGTGATCAAGGTCCGCCGTTAACCACAGGCATAGCCTTTAACGGAGATGTATGGGATTATACCGCTCCAAATGTGACGCCGCAAGGGCATTTTGTTAATACCTCAAAAAGGGGTCTTGTAGCAAACTGGACAGGAGTAACAAGAAAAGTTGCAGCAATAGCTTATGCTGCTGATACTACGGGGGTTGGGGCGACCGGAAAAATAGAAGGGTACGGACTTGTACAAACAGACATACCCACTTCAAATATTACTAATATTCAAGACTCGGTTGGCGCAGCTCAATCAGATAAATTTGTAATTTTAGCAACTTTAGAAGCATTTGACCCAACTCCAGAGATGTTGTTAGAAGGGGTCGTTCCTGGGCAGTCAGGAACAACCGCAACCGGAGTACCATACGACTACACTGGGTGTCTAATGGCTAATGTTTGTATAGGTATTGTAAGAAACACTTTGGTGGCTGGTACCGGAACTTCTCAAGGAGCATCTATATTTATGGCGCATGCTACTGATCTAGGGGGCTTACCTTTATCGCCGTCTGGAGCTAACACGTTAATTAAAGTTGATTACACTGCTCCTCCTTTTCCCCTTGGAACTGACGGGACTAACTTCCCTTATTATCCGGAATAAATAAAAAATATAAGTAATAATTATATATGGCAACTACTTTAGGAATACAGTATTATAACTCTTTTTGGTTAAAGAAGACGGACTTTACCGACTTAACCGCTAATTTTTCTAAAGATTGGTTTTTAGAAGAAGCTAGAATAAAAGGGGGTTTTAATAATGTGGGCGTTGGAAACGGCTCCAGGGCTTATACAACTTTAAAAGATGATTCCCAAAGGGTATTGCCTAGCTCAATAATATATTCAGGTATATATAATTCAAGAACAGCTGTAAATCAAACAAATGTTTTTTCAGTAGCCGAAGATATTACTAAAGCTGTAAATCCGGATCATGGGGGAATACAAAAACTATATGCTGAAAATACTGATTTAACTATATTTCAAGAAAGTAAAGTAAGCAAAGCTTTAATAGATAAAGATGCAATATACACAGCACAAGGGGGAGCATTGACTACTTCTGGTAGTTTAGTTATTGGACAAATTCAAGCATACGCAGGGGAATATGGGATGTCACAAAACCCTGAAAGCTTTGCTATTTATGGCTATAGAAAATACTTTGCCGATAAAGATAGGTCTGCAATATTAAGATTGTCTCAAGATGGTATTACAGAAATATCGTCTTATGGCATGAAAGATTGGTTTAGAGATACTTTAGGTCAAAGCAATTCAAACAGTTTAATTGTTGGTGGTTGGGATATTCATAATAAAAACTATACGCTTTCTATTCAAAATCCTGGCGCAAGCTATACTTTAGTTTACGATGAGTCTGCTCAAGGATGGGTTAGCTTTCATTCTTATACACCCGAATTTGCTTTTAGTTTAAAAAGCACTTACTTTTCAACAGGGGGCACCGGCACTGGAAGTGGCCTATGGCAACACTACGCACAAACAGCTCAAAGAGGCAGTTATTACGGAAATTCCGTAACCCCTTCTAATATAACTTTTATTTTTAATCCAAGCCCTTCTAACCAAAAAGTTTTTCAAACGTTGTCTTACGAAGGATCAAACGGGTGGGAGGCAAGTTACATGAACAGTGATCTTCAGGGCGTACAAAATCAAATACCAGGATCAGGAGGTTCTTCAACTTACTCGGATAGAGCTGAAAAAGTATTAAGCTATTTAGAAGGATCTTATGACTCAGCTAGTCCAGCAAACACAGGAACAGCTGCTTCTCAATTTCCTATTTATCACGCAGGATTTAACATTAAAGAAAACAAATATGTTGCTGCTTTAAAAAGAACTTACAAAACAGAATCAACACCAGGTCAAGTAATAATTAATTTAAATCCTAACTTAGGTCAACCTACTTCTGGAATAAAAGGATATTTTACTACGGTGACTATGAAGACCGACACCTCTACCGATATAGGAAACGCCAAAGAATTGTTTGTAGTTTCTTCAGAATATAAACCACTTAATGGATATTAATGGAATCAAATTTAATTAAATTAGAAAAAGACTTTACTTTACAATTAGAACAATTGCAAAACCAGATTGCAAGCTTAAACTTAGAAGGAGTGTATGTTGGCACAGATAGCGAAGAAATAGCTCCTTTAAAACACACTTTTGCCGAAGGGCTATTAACAAGAGAAATGTTTTCTAAAAAAGGAAATATATTAATTGGAAAAATACATAAATACAAACACACTTGGTTTTTAATGAAAGGTAAACTTTTAATGGGAAGTCCAACTGGTAATAAAGAAATAACAGCACCCGCGTGGGGAACATCTCCAGCAGGAACTAAAAGAATTGTATATGTTTTAGAGGATTGTATTTTTATAAATGTATTTCCAGACTTAGAAAACACAAAAAATATAGAGAGCATTGTAGATAATGTTTCTTTTGACACTTATGCAGGATTTGAAGAATTTGCATTACAACAAAACTTAATTAAAAAAATAAATTAGATATGGCAATAGTAGGAATAGCTATAGGAGCAACTGTACTTAGTACCGCTTATGGAGCTTATTCTTCTAATCAAGCAGCAAAGGACGCTCAAGGGAAAGCTAACAACCAGGGAGCTATGATTGCTGAATTAGAAGCAAATAGACAAGATGTAATTAATCCATACGATGGGTTTGAGAATGTTAGTGGTTTAGCGCAAGATTTAAGCGGAATGATGAGTAATGCTTACGCCAACCTAGGGGTTGCTACGCAAGCAGCTGAATTTCAAGCTGAAGAAACAGATATAGCTTTAGCTAATTCATTAGACACCTTAAGAGCTTCTGGTGCATCCGCCGGTGGAGCAACTGCTTTAGCTCAAGCTGCTATGCGATCTAAAAGAGGTGTTTCAGCAACAATTGAAAAGCAAGAATCAGATAATGAAAAATTAAGAGCTCAGGGAGAAATGCAGCTTCAAGATAAACAAATACAAGAAAAACAAAGAATCCAAGGCGTACAAATGTCCGAAGCTGTTAGAATGCAAGGAGCAGGAGCGCAAGGAGAAATATTTGAATTTAATGCGCAAGAGCAAAGAGACAATCAACAGTTAAATAGATTGGCTGGCTTACAACAAGGATATCAAGCGCAACAATTTGCCTCGGAAACAGCAGGTGCTCAAGCAATTGCTGGTGGGATACAATCTTTAGGAAACGTAGCCATGGCATATGGCAGTGCCGGTCCTGGAACTAATTTTAATCCATCATAAACCCCGTGATTATTTACTACAAACAATTTAAAAAAATATAACTATGGGAGCATACGAAAATCCAGTAGTACCAATAAATAGAAAAACTGAAGTTTGGGGCCAACTAGCTATTAATTTAGGGAATATGGCTAGCAAATACATTACTGATCGATCTAATAAGATGCTTAAAGCTAAAGAAGATGAAGAAAAAAACAATCTTCTTAGGCAGAAAATAAACATGCAAATGATCGATTCCAAAACTAAGGGATTAAGTCAAATACAGCCTGTAATAAAGACTGGAGCTTTTTTAGCAGAAATAAATAACGCTGCTGATGTTATGCGAAATGCTAATATGCAATTATCGACTAGAGGTGATTTACCTCCCGCAGAAAGAGATGGCTATTATGCTGACATTAGTAATTACGAAAGTACAATTGCAGATTATAAATTAATAGGAGATTACATACAAGGAGGATTAGCTTATATACAAAACGACGAAAATGGAGCATGGGGTAAAAATTGGATTTTCACTAATGGCAAAGCTTCTGAGCAAGATCAAGAATATATATTTTGGACTTCTATGTCCGGCTTAAATAATGAATATACTAGAGATGTTGTAAAAGACGAAAATGGGGGGTTAGTAATTAATTTTAAAGATTCTTCAGGTAAAATTGCAGCTTCAAAATCTATGGAGCAATTAAAAGCCTTGGCAGTTACTCAAACAAGGCTTACCTCTCAAATAGAAAATGAAAATGTAATGGCAGCTAAGATGCTAGATACTCTTAACATTACAGAAAAGGGTGTTTTTAATGTAGCTAATATAGATTCCGCATCCACAACAAGAGAAAGCACTACAGATAACAAAAGCACGTTTGCTACTCAGTTTTTATCTGAAACCGCTCAATTAAAGATTACATCAGCAATACAGGCTCAAGCTTCTGCTGATTTAAGCGGCACTCCCGATGAAATAGAACACAATTTAAGAACTTTATGGAATTATACTTTTAAAAATGCGGCTTCAAAACCGTTTGAAGAATGGTATAATAATAAAGACAATAATCATGAGGCTGATTTAATTCGCGAATACCAGCAGTCCGCTGCAGGAGTTATGAAAATGGCGGTTGATGAAAAAGGGATTTTTTATAAAACCGGAGGAGTTACAAAAAACCCTGCAAAATCAAAAAGCCCAAGCAATTACAGAAAACCACCACCACCACCGACAGAAGTTGGATCATTAAAAACAAACTTTGGTTATGGAACAGGTACGGCAGAAGCTATTGTTGGGGGGCAAGCTCCTTATAATGAAACCATAGCCTTGTTAGAAACTATTACAAATAATGAAACTTTGCTAACAACATTAAATGACTTAGATACCCAAAACGAATACATGACGGGTAAAGAGCTTTTAATTTTAGGCGGGAAAATGGATGCTAATGATACGGAGGCTGCTATGAAAAAAGTAGCAAAACAAAGCGGTTATAATTTAAATTCCATATACATTCCAGGTAAAAGAAAAGCTTATGACGCTTCTGACACTAGGTTATTAGAAAAAATGCTTTTTAGGCTAAATGGAGGAACGGCAGCTCAGTTAAAAGCAATTAAAGGACATCTTGGACTACTAAAAGAACGTAAAAAAACTGCAAAAAAAGAATTTTTAGCCGGATGGTTAAAAGATAATCCTAGCGGGGATATTAATGGTGTAGCTGCAACAGTGGCTTATAGAGCTTTTTTAAATAAATAGTAAAATTTAATAATATGACTTTAGAAGAATATATTGACAGCTTGCTAGCTCAAGGGTTAGATCAAGAAGAAATAACTAGGCTAGCTGAAGAGTTTGTTGCTAATGGAAATAAAGCAGTTGAGGAAGCAAAGATACAGGACGGTGTAATGAGTGCAAGTGCTCCGTCGATAGGCCCTCAACCAGCACAAGAAATTACTATGGAATCTCTTTTGGAAAGTGGTTTTGCGGATTCTTTAGAGATAGATGAAATTGAACGAACTTTTGAAAATCGAGCAAACGGCGAAGTTGCGCCAAATAGCTATTTAATAGAAACAAATCAATCTGAATCTGAATTTGAAAAACTTCAAAAAGAATATTTTAAAGACAGCGCAATAGATTTATCTCCTGATTTAACTAATGTTGGTTTTTATAATAGAGCAGCTGTTACAAAAGATTTTTTTGAAAAAAATAAGAATACTTATGCGGAAAAATTCATAAACGATGGATCCGAAGCTAGAGCTAAAATAAATGATTTAGATTTAGATATTAGCGATCCTTACGAATATTTTGGTATTCAAGACGATACTTTTGTAAATGATAATTACAATTCAGATTACTTAGAAGCTCAAGGAATAAGCCCTAGAGGGTTAAGCGGGTTTTTAAGAAAAGAAGGAATTATGCAAGATATTAAAAGCCTAGATAAATCAGGGTTTTACGATCAAGATAATCCAAATAAATATTTATCTCAAGGTGCTAAAGATAACTCCTTAGTGCAAGCGCTCGCTTCTACAGCTAAAAAAGACGAAAAATTAGCTTTAGCAAGAGAAAGACAATTACAGCAAGGCTTGCAAAGATACATGTCCTCTTTAGATGAGCATGATAAAGAAAAAGCCGGAGCTTACTTTAATATTGAAAACCCTGGTAACTTAAAAGGGGTAGAGTTAGTAAATGCTATAAATGAACATAAAAAAAATACACCTTCAAGGTTTAACTCGGAGCTTTCTTTTGCTTATAACACTTTACAATTTCCATTAGCTGCCCAAAAAGACGATGAATATTTGTCCGAAAAAATTAAAGAGGTACAAAGAATGGAGTCTGAAGGGACTATAAAAGGGGCTCTTGCTTTAGGTGATTTTGTAAAAAATGTAGGTTCAGGGGTTTATGACGAAGCCGATGGCTTTTTAACTTCTGTTGCGGATTATTTAGGCGCAGACACTATTGCTGAAAATGCAAGAATGGCTAAAACCGAAAAACAAAGATCTAAAACAACAGCATTAAACTATGCTAGGGTTGAAGGCAAAAAAGCAACAATTAATGGAATAGAATATATACAAAATTCTGATGGGCAAATATTTAATACAACAATAGGCTATAATATAAGCTACACAACAGCTCCTTTAGATTATGAAGAAATACAAAAAGCTTTAGACGAAAGCACAGAATATGGATCCGATTGGGATTCAAGAGGATTTGCACAACAAGCTGGTAGTGTAACTGGTGGTATTATTTTTCAAATAGCTATGACTAGAGGCATTGGCGGAGGGCTTACTGCTTTAAATACAAGAGCCTTGGCTACTGCAAATGGTTTTACAAGTGTTGAAAAATTTAAAAAAGTTAGAGACTTAGCTAATAGTATTGGCGGAACGTACGGTAATAAAGTAGCTGGATCTATACGACTTCCTATAAAAAAACAGTATGTTGATTTAATGGTATTCCAATCTATGTACGGGGCTAGCTTAGGGTATGAAGAAACATTACGTCAAGGACGTGCCTCTGGATTGTCTATTTCAAAATCAGAAGAATTAGCTTCTAGAGCTTCTCAACAAATGATGCTTTTATTTGCCGCTACAGCACCTTTAAACCCTCGAACAAAAGCTACCGAGGCTATATTTGGCAAATCCGTTAAAAGTAAAATAACGCAAGCTATGGGGGCTTATTCAGAAACTGGATCAATTGGGTTTATGAATAGCTTAAGCAAAAGTGTAAGACAATTACAACTTACCGATGAGTTTAAAAAATATTTAACAAAAGGAGCTAAAGGCGTTGCAACATTTACAGAAGAAGGCTCAAAAGAAGTAGTTCAAGAAAATATTCAACAATTAGGTGAATATACATTAATTAATCCTTCCATAAACGAAATGGCAGGAACTGATTTTTTAAAAGACACTTACACGTTAAACGACATAAAAGTTACTACTGCTTTATCTTTTTTAACCGCAGGAGGTATTGCAAATGTAAGGCTACCAGGTAATAGCGGATCTGAATCTTTAAACCAATTAAGAGCTTTTTATTCTTTAGGACAAAATTATGAATCTCTTCAAAAAAATGTAAATGACTTAATTATTGCAGGCAAAATGACGGAAGAGCAAGGAAACAAGCTTTTAACTGATTCTAGAGCTGTTTTTATTCAATTAGATAAAATGCCTGCAAACATAGATGAAAGTATTGTAATGGAAGCTTCAAGGCTTTTAATGCAGATACAAGACATAGAAGTTTCTAAAAGTAATACGGATCCAGCTTTTCACGGGCCAGATAATCAAAAACTTAAAGTTGCAAGACAATCATTAGAAGATCTTTATATTAATCAAGATATTACTAGAGCACAAAAAGCAATGAAAGCTTTAGGTTTAAAAGGTGAAACCAAGGCTGCCGAAAGTGATCAGGAATTTCAAGACTATTTAAAAACATTAGTAGATGAAGATGGCAACAGGCAATATACCGATGAAGCAATTAAAGAAGCATCCCGACTTGGAGTGTTTGTAGACAGCACAGGGGATATTGTTATAAATAAAGCCGCTGCTAGGCGAATGAACGAATCAGAAACTGGTCGTCATGAGTTTTTGCATAGGCTTATATATACTACCGTAAAAGGAAAACCTGAATTAATTGCAAAAATAGGAAAAGACTTAGATTCTTTTGTTGAACAACAAATTGAAAACGGTAATATTACCGGAGGTAAAAAATTTAAAGCAGATTTAAGGGGCTATAAAAACAGAGTAGTGTCTTTAAATGACAACATAGAAAAGCTGCAAGGTTTTTTAGATAGCGGAAAATTAGATACAGAAACTGAAAAAAAGGTAAAAGATAAAATTGAAGAACAAAAAGGTAAATTGCCTCAATTAGAAGCTAATGCTTTTGAAGAAACTTTAACCTTATTGTCTGAAAGTATAGCTTCAGGGGATATTGTTTATGAAAAAGATCAAGATTTTATAGTTAAAGTAGGGGATTATATAAGAAACTTTTTGCAATCCGTAGGCCTACAAGATATAAATCTAAAAGACGGTAAAGCTACATTTAATTTTATTAGAGATTATAATAAAGCATTTGATAAAACAGAATTTAATAGAGCGTTTAAAAAATTAGCAAATACTAAAGCTGATCCTAATGCAAAAGATTCTGTTTTTATTAAAGAAAGTCAAAAAGAAAGAAACGAAGAAGTAGACATTTTAGTTGGACCGAAAGATCCAGATGGCAATTACATCATGACAAAAAGCGAATGGGATGCAGGAGGTATTGCAAACGCATACATGGATATTATTGCGGGAACAAAATTAGACGGCTTAATAAGAAGAGGTATTGAAGGAGATATGGTTTATGGAAAACCAATTGAAGTTTTTATTGAAGATGTTAAGCAAGGATTGCCTGGGGCTAAATCAAAATCTCCTCAAGGTTTAATGGGAACATTATCTAGATTTAATCCAGAAAAAAGCAACAGCTTAATGGGTTGGATTAATGGACAAATGGCTGAGCGTAAAGGAGATGTATTAATAAAATATAAAAAAGAAGCTCCTCTTTCTAGTAAATCATTAGATGTTAAAGCTGGGGAAGTAGGATCTGTAATGGAAATAGCTGCAGATGAAACAGCGGAAGATTTTATAACTAGGGAAGAAAAAATGGCAGCTCAAGAAGCCGCTTTCAAAAAAGCTCCTTCGTTTTTAGAAGCTTTACCTGTAGATCAGACTTTAGGTGAAACGTCTTATAAAGAAGATTTAATAGAGGAAGTAGATAAAAGAATAAAAAGAAATATACAATTTTTTGATTCTAACACTAGCTCTAATAGAACTGTAAAACCTTTTATTGCGGAAGTAAAAAAAGATATTAGTGATAACTTTTACAAGCCTACAAAAAAATGGATAAATAATTACGAGGGTGGTTATGAAGGATTTTTAAAAGATTTTAGAACAGATTTATTAAATAATTACACTACTACTTATTTATCAAAACATCCTATTTTTAGAAAAGGAATCTTAAAAAGAATTAATGGCAAATGGACACCTCCTACTAAAGTAATAAGCAGTTATGGGGGGTTTAAGTATGATTGGGTTGATAAAAAAGGCAAAAAATTAAAAATTGACAGGGACGATGCTGCTAACCGTAACATGACATCCGGTCCTGAATTTATTAAAAGAAACCCCAATATTCTTAATATACTTGATGAAAATGAATTTATAGATTATCATTTTGAAGATGGTGCAAATAGAACAAAAAAGAAACAAAACCCTGAAGATGCTTTAGCTAAGCAATTAGCAAGCGAAATAGGATTTGAAATATTACAATCTGACTTATTAACCACAAATGAAAACGGCGAAACAGTAGGTGGCCCTTTAACTCAAGCTATAATTGAAAGAGCTGGTTTATTAGAAATGGTTTTTGCAGACAACGCTATGATTACTCTTGCTAGCGATCTAGATAGAGGTAATGTAAAAGAATCTTTTAAAATGGATCCTGCAAAAGTTAAGCCTATTTATGAAAAAGGATTAGATATTCTTGCAGAACAAGGCGATGTTGCATTTAACGATTTTATTGATGGCCTACCTAATCAAGAAGCAGCTCAATACGTTAAAAAATATTTTGATGACAAACTTTGGCAAGTAGGTATGTATCAAACAGCTAAAGCAAGGAACAGAGGCATTGCATATGAAAAATTAGTAAAAAGAGTTTTAAGTGCAAGCGGTAACAAAAAAATAAAAGTAAGTTTAATTGGAAATGATAAAAAGCTAGGTGGAGATATATTGTTAAGTTTTGAGGGTGTTAATATTCCTATAGAACTTAAGCTAAATGATTTTGCGCAAATGGGAAGTTTTACCATTAGCCAATCCGAAAATGAATCTTCATTTACTTTAAAAGGAATTGACCCTGCAACAAAAAACATTATAGATGATGCTTTAAAAAGTCGTCAGCCAGCTCTTGACAAATACTTTGAAGCAGCTCAGGAATTTGCTGATAAAAAAGGATATACTATAGAAGTTAAAGACAACGTGCTACGAGCACCTAAAAAAGTACATCAATATTTAAGAGCTAAAGGGTTTTTATCTAACACTAACTTAGTAGTTAAGCTTGATCAAGATATAATAGCTAAGCTTTACAACTCTAAAGGAGTATATTATATAAACATTGGAAATAAAGGTTTATTTGCTTTAGGAGAGGACATTAATAAATTAGGTGTACCTATATTGTATTCAGATGTAAATTTAAACATACGATTAACTAGATCAAATGATTCTAAATTTGGAAGAAGAGCAACCACTAGAGCATTTCCAACTCTTACTGGCAATTTAATTACTTCTGCAAAATCTTTGGATAATCCAAGAGAGGTTAAAGAGCTTTTGTCTAACATGCAAGACTCCGTTAAAGAATCACAAAAACAAGAATCTGATGAAATAGCAAACGTTGGAATGTCTAACGATATTAATCTTGAATTTAACAAAATGATTGAGGGTGTTTCTGGTATATCAGCAACAGAATCAATATCTGAAGCAAGAGGTAGACTAGCTGGGCAAAATAAAAGAGGAACTTGGTTTGTGCCTTATAGCCATGAAGATTTTGTAGGTTTAATGTATCCTTTGTTAAGTAAAGGTAAAAAAGGCGAACAACAATATGATTTTATTAAAAAGACTATTATAAGACCTTATGCAGAAGCTGAGTATAAAATTAATCAAGAAAGATTATCAACAGCTGCTGACTTTAAAGCATTAAAAGAGCAAATTAATAGCAAAAAAATAAGATCAAAGAAATTAAACAAAGTGCTTAAAAAGAAAGCATGGGAGAACTTTACAAATGAAGATGCTTTACGTGTATGGCTATGGAATATGCAAGGAATGGATATCCCTAAACTTAATGATTCTGATATTGCTTCTCTTGTTGCTGTTGTAAAAAACAATCGTGATTTAGTTGCTTATGGATTTGGCATTAAGAGCTTAATGAAAGGTAATGAATATCCTGAACCAGGACGAAACTGGGAAGTTGGGAATGTTTCTTATGATATACAGCAAAATTTAGAAACTACTCGAAGAAAAAGTTATTTAAGAAAATGGCAAGAAAATGTAGATATTGCTTTTTCAAAAGATAATAGAGCAAAGCTAGAAGCTTCATTTGGACCTAAATATGTAGAGGCTTTAGATAATATTTTAAAAAGAATGCAAACAGGTAGAAATAGATCTACTACTAACAGCCGATTAGAAAATTCATTATTAGATTACATAAATGGCTCTGTAAGCGCAATTATGGCTATAAACACAAAGTCAGCTGTATTACAGCAGTTATCAAATATAAACTTCTTAAACGCAACCGATAACAATCCATACGCGGCTGCAAAGGCTTTTGGCAATCAGCCGCAATACTGGAGAGATGTTATAGATATTTTAAATTCTGATTATTTAGTAAATAGAAGAGCTGGATTAAAAATAAATGTAACAGAGTCTGAACTTGCAGAGGCGGCTAATTCTCCTAACAAAGTAAAAGCTATTATAGGTTTAATTGGAGAAAAAGGATTTATATTAACAAAATATGGAGATAGTTTTGCTATTGCATCAGGAGGAGCTACGTTTTATAGAAATAGATATAACACTTATTTAAATGAAACTGATACTGATGGTAACAAACTCTACACAAAAGAGCAAGCTGAAAAAAAAGCAACTGTAGATTTTATTGAAATATCAGAAGATACTCAACAATCTTCAAGGCCTGATAAAATTAGTATGCAACAAGCTGGAAACTTGGGAAGATTATTATTAGCTTTTGCTAACACTCCTTCTCAATATGCTAGATTAACTAAAAAAGCTTTATTAGATTTAAAAGATGGAAGAGGCAGTAAAGTTGAAAATATAGCAAAAATTACTTATTACGGTTTTGTTCAAAACTTAATATTTTCTTTTATGCAACAAGGTTTATTTTCTATATTGTTTGATGATAATGACGACGAAGATGATTCTTTAACTATTAAAGAAAAAGAAGCTATTAAAGGAAATCAAAACATGAAAGCCTTTAAAGCTGCTAACGGAGGATTTGATGGCTTTTTAAGAGGATTAGGAATTATGGGAGGTGCCACGAGTATGCTTAAAAACATGGGCATCAAGTTATATGAAAAATCTAAAAAACCTCGTCCTAAATATGCAGAAGCAGCTTATGAAATTCTAAATGTTTCCCCTCCAATTGATTCTAAAATATCAAAAATAAAAGGAGGTCTTTCTGCTTTAGATTATGATTTAGAAGAAATGAAAGAAAAAGGATTTAAAGATATTACAAATCCAGGTTATATGGCATCAGCAAGAGTCATAGCAGGAACTACAAATATAGGTGTTGACAGACTTTTTACAAAAGGAAAAAATATTAAAAATGCACTAAATTCACAGTTAGCTATTTGGCAAAGAACTTTTTCTTTATTAGGATGGCAAGGTTATGAATTAGGTATTGAAGAAGACGAATGGGAAACAAGAGATATTAAATCAATGATGGACTTAAATTTAGATTTAGATTTAGATTTAAAGCTTCCAAAAATAAAATTTTAATATGCGCAAAATAAATAAATTAATAGTACATTGCTCTGCCACGCAAGAAGGTAGACATTTAGATGCGGCAGAAATAAATCGATGGCATTTAAAAAGAGGCTGGAAAGGGATAGGCTATCACTATGTTGTTTTATTAGATGGCACTATAGAATATGGTCGCAATATATATGAACAGGGAGCTCATGTTAAAAATCACAATAAAGGATCAATAGGGATTTGTTATATTGGAGGAGTCGAAGAAAAAAAAGGTTCTAACGGCAAATGGATCGCTAAGGATACTAGAACATTAAAACAAAAAGAAAGTTTATTATTGCTGCTTAAAACGTTAATTAAGATGCATCCAAAGGCTACGATTCATGGTCATAATGAATTTGCGGCAAAAAGCTGTCCGTGCTTTGACGCTTATAAAGAATACTGTAACATATAAATAAAAAAAACAAAATGGGAAAATTACTTGTAAAATTAGGAGAAAAATTAATTGCTTTTAATAAGTTTTTAAAAGGAAAATGGAATTCATTACTTTATAAATTAATGTTTAAAGAAGAAAAAAAGAATGGAAAAAAGTAGAGCATGGTGGGATAACGAAGCAAGATTGAAAGCTTTAGGAAAAGGCCATAATAGCCCTTTTAATAAAAAAGATACGTGCTGGGAAGGTTACGTGGCTAAGGGTAAGAAAAAATCACCTAGCGGTAAAAAAACTAAAAGCGGTAAAGCTAAAATGGTTAATAACTGCGTAAAAAAAGGAACAAGATAAATAGGCGTACCATACCTAA
>TARA_R110001606_G_scaffold309629_1_pt1 | contig 20962 bp, 24 predicted proteins | sample TARA_R110001606 | Tara Oceans TARA_R110001606 (sample SAMEA4398315) | marine metagenome | biome: Polar Biome; feature: [SRF] surface water layer (ENVO:00010504); material: water (ENVO:00002006), including particulate matter (ENVO:01000060) such as... | depth 5 m | reverse complement strand
ATCTTTCCAATTAAGATAAAGTGTTGCGTCGATCAATTGAGACCACCGGGAAAGCGGACGGATATGACGGACCATACGGCAGAAATCCTTGTAGCTCAAAACTTCTCGGGCCAAGACTTGAGCGCACACGTTTTTGACCGGGCCGACCTAAAGATGTCGAATTTCTCCGAGTGCCGGTTGGGTGGCGCGTCGTTTGCAGGGGCAGATATCCGCCGCGGTCAGTTATCCGGCTGCGAAGCAAATACAGCTAAGTTCACAGGTACATTGGTCAGCGGTGCGAATTTGGTCGCAGCCCTGTTTGACACGTGCGACTTCACAGGCGCGAAGTTGGTGCAGTGCAATGCATCCAACGCACGTTTTGTCCGCACACAGATGACGAAAGTTGATGCAACAGGTGCCACATTTCAGGGCACGTGTTTTGCCGAGAGTGACTTGCGGGGGAGCGTTTTCTGCGATGTGGATGCAACGAATGCTGATTTCCAAGGTTGCGATTTGACAGGTGCGGTCTTTGCAAGCGCGGATATTTCGGGGGCAAATTTCTCGGGTGCGAACTTGACCAGTGCGGACTTCAGATATGCCAAGCTGGCGGAAGCCAATTTTATGGATGCGGTCGTCGACACCGTCATAGCCACGGGAACTGACGTTCACGGGGTGCAAGGCGTGCCGGCTAAGTTACTAGAAAAATTTTGCGACTCATCGTCAAGCGCAGCGGCTAGCTACTGGATTTAAGCCGCGTCGCTCTCTTCGTCACATCCAAAACCGTGTGCTTCAATCATGATCGAGAGTAGGCGTTCGGATGGTTGGCGCAAAGAGGTTCGGGGATTGGTCAACCGGCAAACGATGGCGCCGTCGATGAGAAGGATCAGTTGTTCAATAAATTGTTCCTCGTCGCCAATGCCGGCATCGTGCGCAAGGTGTCGCAGAAATCCTTTAAGTTCTCCTTTGTGAGCCATGGCGAGACTTCGGATTTCGTGATCATCCCTACTTCCACCAGCGATGGCATTGATGAAGCCGCAGCCGTAATAGTCTGCCTGAGAAAACCACTCTTCCAATACCGCAAAAATATTGGATAGCCGCGATAAGGGCGTGCTCCCCGACCGCTCAATCCGGTGGAAGAACCATTCCCGCCATTCCTTGCCTTCTTTCTCGAGCGCGGCGATGACCAAAGCTTGCTTCGAGCCAAAGTTATTATACAGCGTCATACGAGAAACGTCCGACGCAGCAAGAACCTCTTGGATGCCGGTCGCAGCAATTCCATTTTTACAGAAAAGCTGTCTAGCTGTATCGACCAATCGGTCTACTGGTTTGGCCAATGCTTGGAGCGAAGCCCCATCGATATCTTTGCTTGGAGTCATGGCGTCCCCCACCTCAATCAGGTTTCTCTCCCAAAAAACCAACGCCTGTTTTTGCCATAAAAAGGGTGATTTAGCAAGGTAGGAACGTGCTTTGATAGATCGCATGCCTGTTGAAGGTTTGCGTAAAAAATAAGCATTTCATTTAAATGCAAAAAAATTTGACAAAATAGATAGATCGATCATTCTATTAACATGACATCTGCCGCGCATATTCAAATCGATCAAGTATCGCATCGCTACCATCGCAACCGCGATTTGGTATTGCAGGATATTTCAGTTGACTTCGAGCCCGGACAACGGACGGCTATCGTCGGGCGGAGTGGATGCGGCAAGTCCACACTTCTTCACATTGCTTGCGGTATGACGATGCCGTCTGACGGGGCCGTTTTCGTCGATGGTAACAAAATCCGTTCACATTCGCCCAAATGGAACCTGATGTTTCAAGAGCCGCTGTTGTTTCCGTGGATGACTGTATTTCAAAATGCTAGCTTGAGCCTTCGATTCGCCGGTCGTATGAGCGAAGCGCGCGCTGTGGTGATGCCGTTGCTTGAAATGGTGGGTCTTTCCGAGGAAGCGGATGTTAATGTTCAGGACCTTTCCGGCGGTCAGCAGCAGCGGGTCGCCTTGGCTCGTTCTTTAGCTAGCGAGCCCACGGCGTTGCTTTTAGATGAGCCTTTTTCTGCCCTTGATGTGATCACCCGGCGCGCTCTTCAGCGCGACGTTATCTCTATTTCAAAAGATCTCGGGCTCACCCTTGTTCTGGTAACGCACGATCTCGATGAGGCACTTTTCATTGGGGAGAAGGTTGTTGCGATGAAACCGAACCCCGGAATTATTGCCAAGGTTTTGGACGTTCCCGTCGATGAAGGGGCGGGTGAAGATGCCGTGCGTGCCCAACAGCGCGATGAAATCATGGCGGTGCTTGGTGGTCTGGGCGAGGAGTCGTCGCCGGACAGTGTTACCCCGCTTCATACCGAGGTTTTGAGAAATTCAAGAAATGACACGCCGATTGGCGGTCCCCGTAAAATGGCAAAATAAGGAGGCTTATCATGCACGACGAAAGCGAAATCGCGATGGATGAGGAGGTGCTCGAACAGGGCATTACTCGACGCGAATGGCTCGATATTATGGCGATGGGCGGACTTGCCGCTGCCTTGGCGGGTATGCCTACCCCGGCACGGGCCTCCGACGATGAGACGGTTCGTATCGGCTACCTGCCGATTACCGATGCGACGGCCCTGCTGGTCGCTCACGCCAACGGCTACTTCAAAGATGAAGGCTTGAAAGCCGAAAAGCCGACGCTGATCCGCGGTTGGTCGCCGCTGATCGAAGGCTTTGCCGCTAACAAATTCAATCTGGTTCACTTCCTCAAGCCGATCCCAATTTGGATGCGCTACAACAATAACTTCCCAGTCAAGCTCATGGCTTGGGCGCATACGAACGGTTCGGCGCTGGTCGTCGGAAAAGACACCGGCATTATGTCGTTCGCCGACATGGGCGGAAAACAAGTTGCAGTGCCTTATTGGTACTCTATGCACAATGTCGTTTTGCAAATGGCGCTCAAACAGGCGGGTGTTAAACCGGTCATCAAACCACAGGGTGCGCAGTTGGCTGCAGATGAGTGTAACCTTCAGGTTATGCCGCCGCCGGATATGCCGCCTGCGTTGGCCGGTCGTAAGATCGATGCCTTTATTGTCGCCGAACCGTTCAATGCGCTGGGCGAATTGAAGGCTGGAGCGAAGATGCTTCGTTTCACCGGGGACATTTGGCGTAACCACCCGTGCTGCACGATCTGCATGCATGAAGATCAGGTGAACAACAATCCGGAATGGACCCAAGCCGTCATGAACGCCTTGGTTCGTGGCATGAACTTCGCGATGGCGAATAAGGAAGAGACAGCGAAAATTATTTCGCGGGACGGCGAAGGGTACTTGCCGGCGCCGGAGGCGGTTGTGAAACGTGCTATGACTTATTATAGCGCCGATGATTACAAGGAACTGAATGCAATTCAGCATCCGGAATGGGGCAATGGCCGGATTGATTTCCTTGGTTGGCCGTATCGGTCTGCTACCGAGTTTATTGTGGAAGCAATGAACGACACGGTCGTCAGCGGCGATAAGTCGTTTCTCGATAAAATTAACCCTCAGATGGTCGCCGACGATTTGGTCGATTACAAATTCATTAAGAATGCGCTTGAGAAGTATCCCGAGTGGAAAGCACACCCGAGTGTCGATCAAGCAAACCCGTATGAGCGCGAAGAAGTCATCTCTCTGTGAGTACGTTAACCGGTCAAGCCCCGTCCGCGGATACGGAAAGTGCCTCACGGCGCTTTCCGATCCCGGCTGCAGTGCGAAGATATGTCCCGGCCGTTTTGGGAATTGCGCTGACGCTGGGGCTTTGGCAATGGGGCGGATATCTGGTCGCGAATAACCCGGATACGTATGCATTCGCGGACTTTGCGCCGGCACCGACGTTCAGCAGGCTGATAGACATCGTCATGTCCGGTGAAGTATTCGACATGACAATCCCAAGCTTAAGCCGTATTGGGCTTGGTTTGTTGTGGGCGATCGTTATCGGCGTGCCGGTCGGGATCACCATCGGTCGTATCCCTGTCTTCCGCGAAGCAACGCACATCCCATTCCAGTTTCTTCGCATGATCAGCCCATTGGCCTGGATGCCCATCGCTGTTTTGACGTTCGAGACTTGGGATGGTGCGATCGTTTTCCTCATCTTTGCCGCGGCTGTTTGGCCAATTACCTTTGCAACAGCCGCCGGTCTGCGGAAAGTCGACCCAAAATGGTTTCGCGTTGCGCAAAATCTCGGTGCGCGCGGATGGCACATGCTGATCGTCATCGTGCTGCCGGCCATTGCGCAGGATGTCTTGACGGGTATCCGGCTCGCCCTTGGCGTGGCCTGGGTGGTGCTCGTTCCTGCAGAATATCTTGGCGTGACTAGCGGCCTCGGGTACGCCATCAACGATGCACGCGATACCCTGGAATATGACCGGATCACGGCGATTGTCCTGATAATCGGTGCGATCGGTTTCACCCTTGATGCGGTTTGCCTTCAAGCCATCCGTCGGTACAACTGGGTAAAGACGTCGTAGTCGGACACGAACTGAAGATGCACAAGATATCGGCGATCAAGATAACGATTATCTTGGACCCGCGTTAGGCGCTCTTGCCAACAAAAATGTGACAATATCCATTTTCTTGCTCTTTTGCGCGGATTGTTTGACATTGTCATTTTTGAGCGAAACGGCATACTTTCATGTGTTGTCAGATGTGACGGCGTCACCTTTTGGTGGCTCGGAGAAACATTAGAATTGATATTTGGACGCACGTGGCATGGCTTCGCCTGAGACAAGCGCACCAACCGCCGAAATATCGGAGACTGCCAGCGGGGCGTCGGATCTGACGGTTATCCATGAGGCTGCCAAGCTTATTGGTCATTCCGCGACGCCGGAAATAGCAGTTTCTGGACTTCTTCGATTAATGTCACAAATGCTGGGTTTGAATCGGGGGCGTGTCCTTTTGCCCTCAATTGCGGGCGATACCCTGCGTCTTAATTACTCGTACGGCCTTACAGATGAAGAGCGATCTCGCGCCGTCTACGCGATGGGGGAGGGTGTCAGCGGTTCAGTGATGAAGTCGGGGCGCGCGATCGTCGTCCCCGATATCGATGAGGAGCCACGGTTCCTTTTCCGCGCCGTTGAGCGGAAGACCCTGCCGCCAGAAACAGTCGCTTTCATTGCTGTGCCAATTATGGACGGTGACAAGCCGATGGGCGTGTTGGGCGCACATCGGATTCGTTTGCGACCGCGCTCTATCGACGCCGATTTGATCGTACTTCGAACCTTGGCGACGCTGATTGCTCAAGTGCTGAAGATCAACACATTGATCGAAGCCCGGACAAGCCGACTGGCCGAAGAAAACAGAGCACTTAAAGACGCCTTGGATCAAAATCAGAAGGGACACGGGTTGCTGGGCGAGAGCCCCGCGCTTCGTGCTGCCCTGCATCATGCATTAGGTGTGGCGGATACGGACGTTACGGTATTGCTGACCGGTGAGTCAGGCACCGGCAAAGAGCGCTTTGCGCAGATTTTGCACCTGAATAGCAAGCGACAGGATCATCCTTTCGTCGCGATAAACTGCGCGGCGATCCCCGTGGGTCTTTTGGAGTCCGAACTTTTCGGATACGAGCGCGGCGCCTTCACGGGTGCGGCTCAACGTAAGATCGGTAAGTTCGAACTGGCGAATAGCGGTACGTTGTTCCTTGATGAAATCGGCGATCTGACGCTCGAATTGCAAGCCAAGCTGCTCCGCGTGTTGGAGGGGCAGACCATTCAACGGGTGGGCGGTTTGAAGGACATTCCCATCGACGTGCGCGTCGTCGCCGCGACCCATAAGAACCTTCAGCAGGTGGTAAACGAAGGTCGATTTCGGATGGATTTGTTCTATCGCTTGAACGTTTTCCCACTTCACTTGCCGCCTTTGCGGGAGCGGGATGGAGATGTCCGAATTTTGGTCCGCCACTTTTTGTTGTTGGCTAACCGAGAGTACGGCCGAAGTAGTTTCTTGAGCGATGCGGTCATGCATCGGCTTGAGCAATACAGTTGGCCAGGCAATATCCGGCAACTGGAAAATTTGGTCAAACGTGCGGTGCTGGTCGCCCAAGAGGGTGAGATTACGGTATCCGACATTGACGCTATTTTTCGCCAGGAAGCATCTTTTTCGGGACATCTGAATGAGGGGCGGCAGCGACAGACTGCGCCCGCGGCAAAGGTGGCGAACGGTTCTCGCGCCCAGCATACGCCTGCGGGGCAGGGGCCGTCCGACCCGCTGCTTGGCGACGAACCCCAGTTCGCGCCACGGCGATATGCTTGGGTTTCCGATGATGAACGCGAGAGTCTCATCCAAGCCCTGCGAGGCGCGCGGGGAAATAAAACCCGAGCAGCATTGGCTCTCGGAATGACGTTGCGCCAATTTCGATATCGACTGGAGAAACTCGGGATTAGCTAAGCCCCGGGACTCAAGCCTCCAAAATTGACTCGAATCCCTGACAATGTCGCAAATTGTCAATTTCTTTGCATGACAATTGTTGACAATTGTTGACAATTATGTGGCGGAATGGGCTGAAATTATTCAACCATCTGATTTTAAATAAGAAAAATAATGCCTTTGAATTGGCATGGTGTTTGCTGTGTCTGACTTGATATCGCCATCTGGTTCGGGTTTCGTTTCTGTCGTCTCGTCCAGAATTGGTGATCCAAGAATATTGGATTATTGCAAAGGAGACATGCCATGAGCACCGCAGCCGCTGAAAAATCCGAAACAACTTACCTGCGTCCGATTGATAGCGAGGGCCTGAAAGGTTTCGCCGACAAAGGTCGAGGAAATCCCGACGCCCGAGGCACGAACAAGGTTCACACGGTGATGGAAGGGCAATATCGGACCATCAGCCATGTGAGCGGCCACGAAGTGGTTGTGGACGAGCCGCTGCATCTCTTTGGCGAAGATACCGCACCTGCGCCTGGCGAAATCATTCTGTCCGGTCTTGGTGGTTGTATTGCTGTTGGCGTCACAGCGGTCGCAACGTCGCGCGGGGTCAAGCTCAGCAAGCTCGAGGTGTTTCTTGAAGGTGACATCGGCAACTCGGCGGCCTGGGGTGCGGGCGGCGCCGAACGCGAGCCTTTGCAGATGGGTTTCCGCGACATCCGCGTGAAAGTCCTGATCGAGGGTGATGCCACCCGGGAAGAACTGGACGAGATCGTACAGCACGCGAATTACTATTCGCCCATGGCGAATACGCTGCGTAATCCGATCCCGTTTTCGATCGAAACGATCGACGAATAAGTCGGGATTTTGGCCTGGGTATGCGAGCTCTCCGGTTTCGTTTTGAACGGAAGTTCGCACGCCTGGCCATTTTGAAAAAAAACGCAGTTAACCCGCCCTAGAAAGTTATCGGCGGCAACGGTGTAGATAAAAAGGATGAAGTGTAATGCCTGATGGAATGATTGATGGTCGTTGGGGAAACTTGGGTCGTGACGAATTGATTTCAAGTGTCCGTGAAATCTCCGAGGCAGAGCTCAAACCTCTTGTCGATGACATTGATCGCAAGGGACTTTATCCGGATGCGGTGATGCACAAGCTTGGCGAAGCGGGAGCCTATAGCCGCCATCTTAACGTAGAGACGGGCACGCCAGATCTCGGCTTGGCTATCGATGCCATGTCGGTGGCGGGCGAGTATTGCCTGTCTACTTCGTTCTGCATCTGGTGCCACGATACGCTTGCTTGGTACATTGCAAATAGCGACAACGAAGCGTTGAAGGAAAAGTTGTTATCTGGGGTTTCGTCGGGCGCCGTACTTGGCGGGACGGGCTTGTCCAATCCCATGAAATCCATCTTCGGCATTGAAAAGATGAAGCTTCGGTCCCGCAAGGTTGATGGCGGGTACATTGTTACGGGTACGCTGCCTTGGGTGTCCAATCTCGGCGATGATTGCTACTTCGGAACGATCTGCGTTGACGAGGAAGATGGATCGACGCTCAGAATGGTTTGCATCGACTGCTCCGAACCGAGCGTGACCTTGCGTCAGAATATGCATTTCACGGCTCTTGAGGGCACCCGCACTTTCGCCATCCGGATAAAAGATCACTTTGTCCCGAACGAGTTGGTGATTGCCCACGACGCCAAGCCGTTCGTGAAAAAAGTCCGTGCGGGCTTCATCCTTTTGCAGTCGGGGATGGCTTTCGGCTTGATCCAAGACTGCATCGCGATGATGCGCGATATGGAAAGAACGCACGGCCACATCAACAAGTTCTTGCCTGACCAACCGGAGCACTTTGAGGAATCTCTCGCCGGCCTGCGCGCGCGCGTTTCGACGCTATGCCAAACCCCCTACGACAGCAGTGATGAATACTTTATCGAGGTGCTCCGCGCCCGGCTTGCGGCAAGCGAACTGTCGTTGAAGGCGTCTCAAGCGGCGATGTTGCACCATGGGGCACGGGGATACCTTATAGATGCGAGCGCGCAACGCCGGCTTCGGGAGTCGTATTTTGTGGCTATCGTGACACCGGCCACGAAGCAGTTGAGAAAGATGCTGCATGATCTCGGAGCGGCTGCGTAGCCTTGTCGGCATCAACGAAGAAGATTGGGGGAGAGCCGCCCCATGATTGTCTCGTCACGAAATATATGAGAGGGCGTAGATGACCAAGACTAAAGCGATTGTCGAAAGTGTCGAGCAGTTGGGTACGGAAATAAAATCTTTCCGGCTTTCGGCTCCCGGTGCCTTTGTATCCTCGACGCCAGGCTCGCACCTTGATCTCTTTTTGCCCAATGGGTTGATCCGTCAGTACTCGATCTGGAATTGGTCCGATGACGGAAGCTGGGGCGAAATTGGCGTTAAGGACGAACCGAACGGACGGGGTGGCTCTTCGTGGCTTCATGAGAACCTGAAAGCTGGTGACACAATTGAGATCGGCGCCGTCCGGAATAATTTCGAACTGAACGATACCGAAGACGGCCAAGTCCTGATCGCAGGCGGTGTCGGCGTGACCCCGATCGTGTCTATGGCACGGCGGCTAAAACAGCTTGGACGCTTTTTTAAAGTTTTCTATCTCGCGCGGACGAAGGAAGCAGCTGGATTCAAGAATATCCTCGAAGGTCTGGGCCTGGGGGATCAGCTTCATTGTCATGTCGACCAAATTGACGGTGTGTTCGATTTGAATGCCGTTTTGGCCTCCATGAACGCGGAGCAACGCTTGTATGTCTGTGGACCAGAGCCACTGCTCTCGGCTGTCCTGGAAAAAACGAACGAATGGTCGACATCGCGCGTTCTATATGAACGGTTCGGTGCTGCCCCCATCGAACCTAACGGAACCGATGGCCCGTTTGAAGTTGTGCTCGCCAAGAGTGACCTGTCGTTCATGATCCCTGACGGCGATAGTATCCTGGATACCCTCCTCGATAACGGTCTCGATCCTGAGCACGGTTGTGCCGACGGTGCCTGCGGCGCTTGTAAGACAAAGGTCCTGGATGGGACCGTTGATCATCGGGATTCTGCCTTCACGCCTGAAACACATGAAGCGGATGGCACCATGTGCATTTGTGTTTCGCGGGCAATCGGCAATCGCTTGGTATTGGATCTGTAATCTCGGGCGTTGGTGGGGGATCCACCATGCAGATACAGGGAATATTATGAGCAAGGCTACAAACGGGCTTGTTTTGACAAACAGCGAATTCGACGTGCCGACAACTCCGGATAGCGATTGGGTCGGTCGCTTAAGGCTCCTCTCCGGACCAGGCGTCCCAAGTATTCCAATAACTCGTCCGAAGCTTTGAAATGCTTTAAGGCCCGCAAGCTCAGTCCGGCTGCTGATCTAAATACCTCGAAATTCTTTAGTTGATTTCGCAAGTAACTTCCCCATCGTTCTTAAATGCTAACTAACATGAATGTACTCAATATGCAGAGGGAGTTCTGTTTGTCACTGTCGCTGTCATCTTTCCATGCTGTAGCGCGGAAAAACTCATGTGATAAATCCGCACTCAAAGCCCCAACGCCGTCAGGCCTGGGAAGTCGGTGGGGCGGGGGCCTAGAGGCCAGGTGAATTTGCGGTCCGCTTCGGTGATCGGTACGTCGTTAATGCTGGCTTCGCGGCGCTGCATCAGGCCTTCGGGCGAAAATTCCCATTGTTCGTTGCCATAGGCCCGATACCACTGGCCGGCGGCGTCATGGAATTCGTATTGGAACCGCACGGCGATTCGGTTCTCGTGGAACGCCCACAACTCTTTAATAAGACGATAGTCTAGTTCGCGGGCCCATTTGCGTTGCAGGAACTCGACAATTTTGTCGCGGCCGGAAAAGAACTCCGAACGGTTCCGCCATTGGCTGTCCGGCGTGTAGGCCAAAGATACGCGTTCTGGGTCCCGATGATTCCAGGCATCCTCGGCCATGCGGGCCTTTTGGGTGGCGGAGTCGAAATCAAACGGAGGCAGTGGGGGCCGGATTTCCATAGCATTTTCTCTCTGGTGGCTGAATATCTGGGCCAGCATATCTGATCAAAATTTATGCACCATATAATTTTGTCTAGTATTTATGCGTATTGATGCCAATTTCGAAGTAGATTAACCTTTTACGACGATACGATACGGAATGTTGCCGACGAGGTAGAGCCTAAAGGTGAAGATTCTTATTATTGATAAAAGTCCGGAGCGGGCGGAAATCCTCGCGTCAGGGCTACGTGACGCCGGCTATACACTGGTGGAATTCCTATGGGAAATGTCCGACTTGGTACCGCGCATCGCTGCGATCAACCCGGATGTAATTTTGATCGATCTGGAAAACCCCAACCGTGATACCGTCGAACAGATGTTCCGCGTCTCGCGCGAGGTAAAGCGTCCCATCGCAATGTTCGTCAACGAAACAGACTCTGAGCGTACCATGGCGGCCATGAAGGCTGGGGTGAGTGCTTATATTGTCAACGGTTTAAAGCGCGAGCGAATTAATTCGATTGTTGAAGTGGCGATTTCAAGGTTTCAGGCATATCGTGAACTCGAAGAGCGGGTAGAGACGGCAGAGGCCAAACTGTCAGAGCGGAAAACCATTGAGCGCGCGAAAGCCTTGCTGATGAACAAGCGCAACCTTGCTGAACAGGATGCCCACGATGCGATCCGCCGCCTCGCACGGGACAAGGGTAAGCGCATGGTTGAAGTCGCAGAAAGTATCCTGACTGCAGATGCTATGAGCCTTTAGTTTTGTCTATAGACTGTTTAGCACTGATTAAAATTGCGCCACAAGAAAAGTTACTCTGGTGAAATAATTAGCATCGTATCGACGGTTTTCCTGAAGCAAAAATGAAAACACTTTAAAAACAATAGGTTGCCGAGATAGAAGGTTTTGGCACACGGTTTGCTTAACAGATTTTAGCAGCCCACCTGCTCTTCTTTTCGCTCAATGGCGGGCGATTCAAAAGATGCCGAACCCCATGACGGGTGAGGAGCCGTTAAACCGGGTCCTTAGATTGTCGACTCCACGTTGCTTCCGACGTGGCTGGAAAGGGGTTCTTTTATTTTGCTTATGCGTTTAATGACACCAGTTGGCACTTCGGTTTTGGTCGTCGATCAAAACGATGACCGCGCCGATGCAACCCGTAGACTGCTGATCGAGCAGGGATATGCGGTGTCTGGTGTTATCAATGCATTCTCCGATCTTGCTGACCTTACGGTCGAGCATGCTGCGGACACCATCATGATTTACGCGAATGTGGTTGACGATGTCTTGCTCGGCGCGATGCGCGCAATTCCGGCAGAGCTTCGTCGCCCAGTGGTGTTGATCACAGAAGACAGCTCGACCGAGGTAATGCATGCGGCGGTTGGCGCCGGTGTGAATGCCTGCGTCGTTGTCGGCGTCAACGGTAACCGGGTGCGCTCGGCGATTGATTTGGCGAAAGCGAATTTCAGCAATACCCGTGGGCTTCGCGAAGAATTAGACGAAGCGCGCACGGCATTGCGCGAGCGGAAGATTATCGAACGTGCAAAGGGCATTATCATGCGCGAACGCGGCCTCAGCGAAGACGAGGCTTATGCATCGCTGCGCAATCGCGCGATGCAGCGTGGCGTGCGCTTGATTGTCGTTGCAGAAATGATCAATGAGGCTGCAGAGGTTATGCAGCTCTGAACTGAATTCGCCGCTTGAGCGCAGGTGCGCTCGCGGCCCGCGAATTTGCAATCCGGCAATGGCGTCGGGTCGCAACTAAACCGAGCCCAACGTCAATGGCGACGCGGGGTTCACTAGGGGGGCAATGATGGCCCCCGCCGAGACCATGACGTCTGACGCTGTGTCCACATCTGTGGGCGCCGTTGTTGGGCGTTTTTTTGTAGGAGCAATCCCGATGGGAGCTTACGCAAACCCTTTTGACGCAGACAAGTTGCTCTGGAATGGATGTCCGTGCGGCGAGCACCGGTCCATTACTGAGCACAACATGGCCATGGCCAAAAGCCAGGGCAAAGACGCGTCGCGTTTTCAGTGCGAAGACGTTGACGGCACCACGGTATCTAAGCCGCAGCCGCAAATGACCCACAGTCCGGCAAACTGCTTTGATTCCGAATGCCCCGAAGCTGCATGCGTGCAGATGCGTCAAGCCGCCGAAGCCGGTGGTCGTGGCGATATGATGCGTGCCGTTCAGGATCATCAACGCCAAGAAGAAGCGATGCAGGCTGAACCTGATGCCAACGACATCGAAGCGACGATGTCGCGGGTCGTGGAATCTGCCGTCATGAAAGGCATGTTCGGCACGGATATGCATCGTCGTTCGTTCCTTAAAGCGGTTGGTGCAGGCACGGCATATGCTGCGATTGCATCAATGTTCCCGCTTGAAGAAGCGAAAGCCATGGCTGTTGAAATGGCGCAGTCCGGCGGCAAGCTTGAGAAGACAAATCTCAACGTTGGCTTCGTGCCGATCACGTGTGCAACGCCGATCATCATGGCGAAACCGATGGGCTTCTATAAGAAGTACGGCCTGGATGTTTCCGTGATCAAGACGGCTGGTTGGGCCGTGTCGCGCGATAAATCGTTGTCGGGCGAATACGACGCAGCGCACATGTTGACACCGATGCCGTTGGCCATATCGATGGGTGCGGGCTCGACGCAAACGCCGTGGACCATGCCGGCTGTCGAAAACATCAACGGTCAAGCCATCGTCCTGGCCAAGAAGCATCTGGATAAAAACGATCCGAAGATGTGGAAGGGCTTCAAGTTCGCTGTGCCGTTCGAATATTCGATGCACAACTTCTTGCTGCGCTACTATGTCGCCGAACATGGGCTCGATCCGGATAAAGACATCCAGATTCGTGTGCTGCCGCCGCCCGAGATGGTCGCCAACCTGCGTGCCGGTAACGTTGACGGCTATCTGTCGCCGGACCCGTTTAACCAGCGGGCTGTTTATGACGGCGTCGGCTACATCCACAAACTGACGAAGGACATATGGGACAAGCATCCATGCTGCGCCTTCGCCGCTTCAAAGGCGTTCATTGACGAAAACCCGAACACCTTTATGGCTTTGTGGCGCTCCATCATGGAAGCCACGGACTATGCGTCGGTGAAATCCAACCGCAAAGAAATCTCCGCCGCGATTGCGCCGAAGAACTACCTCAACCAGCCCGTCACGGTGTTGGAGCAGGTGCTCGTCGGTACGTATGCGGATGGTCTCGGCAACGTCAAGAAAGTGCCTGATCGGATCGATTTCGATCCGTTCCCATGGCACTCGATGGCCGTCTGGATCATGTCGCAGATGAAACGTTGGGGCTATGTCAAAGGCGATATCGATTACACCAAGGTCGCCGAAGAAGTCTACCTCGCCACAGACGCGCAAAAGCTGATGGCCGAGATGGACCTCCAAGGGCCGTACGGCAAAGCGCCTGACAAGACATACGAAAACTACACCATCATGGGTAAGGAATTCGATCCCATGGAGGCGGATGCGTATGTCGAAAGCTTCGCCATCAAGAGAACGTAAGAGGGTATAAATCCATGAAACTGTCACTTCGGAAACGAGCGATTATCCTATCCATTGCGATGTTTTTAGCCTTCGCCGTGGTTTGGCAGATGTCGCTCAGCAAAGGCACCGGGTCGGCAGCCGGCATGGATCCCGAATACGCCGCCTTGATGGGGGCTACCGCCAAGGGGGCCTCGGCAATGCCGGGGCCCCTCGAGGTGGGCGCGCAAATATGGGATCACTTCGCGGATCCATTTTACGACAAAGGCCCGAACGATAAGGGGATCGGTATCCAGCTGGGATATTCAATTTTGCGGGTCTTGGTCGGTTTCGTGCTCGCAATTTTGGTCGCAATACCGGTCGGCTTCCTGATCGGTATGTCGCCGCTTTTTTATAACGCGCTCGACCCCTTCATTCAGATACTTAAGCCGGTGTCACCGTTGGCGTGGATGCCGCTGGCCCTTTATACAATTCAAGATTCGATCATCTCATCGGTGTTTGTGATTTTTATTTGCTCGGTTTGGCCGATGCTGACGAATACCGCATTTGGCGTCGCCAGCGTCCGTAAGGAATGGCTGAACGTCGCCAAAACCCTCGAAGTCGGCAACCTCAGGACCGCGTTTCGCGTTATCCTGCCGGCCGCTGCACCGACCATCATGACGGGTATGCGAATTTCCATCGGCATTGCGTGGCTGGTGATTGTCGCTGCTGAAATGCTCGTCGGCGGCACAGGCATTGGGTATTTCGTCTGGAACGAATGGAACAACCTGTCGATCACCAACATCATCGCCGCCATCTTTTTCATCGGTATGATCGGGATGATTTTAGATCTCGGCCTCGCCTATCTCACCAAACTCGTCACCTACTCAGAATGACGCGGGAGCATCTTTGATGACCGATATCGACGCCACCAAGACCAAGTCAAAACCAAAACTGGACTCCCGCATCAGCGTTGAAGGGTTGGCGCAAAGGTTCCCCGATCCCGAAGGTGATGGCGAGCTGACCGTATTCAGCGACCTGTGGTTCGCGGTCGAGCCGGGTGAGTTCGTCTGTCTGATCGGCCATTCCGGCTGCGGCAAGACGACGTTGTTGAATATTTTGGCGGGACTTTCTTCGGCAAGCGACGGCACCGTCATCGTCGGCGGGCATGAAGTCACCGGCACCAGCCTTGAGCGCGCTGTGGTTTTCCAGAGCCATGCGCTGATGCCGTGGATGACGGTGATGGGCAATATCGCGTTCGCGGTGCACTCGAAGTGGCCAAAAATGAACAAGCGCGATCTTCATAAACACTGCCAAAAGTTCATCGATCTTGTGCATTTGACCGGATCGGAAAATAAAAAACCGGCGCAACTGTCGGGCGGCATGAAGCAACGCGTCGGCATCGCGCGGGCGATGGCGATTGAGCCCCGCATTATGCTGCTGGATGAGCCGTTTAGTGCGCTAGACGCGCTGACACGGGGGTCGCTGCAAGACGAGTTGCTGTCGATTTGTTCTACCACCGAGCAAACCGTGTTCATGATTACCCATGATATCGACGAAGCGATTTTGCTCGCTGATAAAATCATCTTGATGACGAACGGTCCCGAAGCGCGGATTTGCGAGATCGTCGAGAACGCGCTGCCGCGTGAACGCACGCGCAACAACATGCACACCCACGATAACTATTATCCGATCCGCAATCACTTGATTGAATTTCTGGTCAATCGGTCGGCGCACTTCAAAGAGGAATTGGCGTCACCGAATTATGATCCCCGCAATCCACCTGTGGTGCGCCCGACCTCCGAAGATGCCGGTCGCGTCAAAGTGCGAGCTTGATTTTGTTTAGAACCCAAGGAGAGACGTAACGATGACACGCGCTGAACTTACCGAAAAAATCGTCGCCCACAAAATGATGTCGGGCTTTAAGTGGGAGGATGTTGCCGAAAAAATTGGTCAATCAAAGGAATGGACCTGCGCTGCGTTGCTGGGCCAGATCTCGTTGACCAAAGAGCAGGCTGAAGCCGCTGGCAACGCCATGGGTATGAATCTCGACCCGGAAGAAATGGCACTTTTGATGACTGTGCCGTATCGCGGCTCGCTCGAAACAGCGGTGCCGACAGACCCGCTTATCTATCGTTTCTATGAAATTGTGATGGTCTACGGGACCACGTTTAAGTCCCTGATCGAAGAAGAATTCGGCGACGGCATCATGAGCGCGATCGACTACGACATGTCGGTTGAGCGCGTCCCCGACCCGAAAGGTGACCGCGTTAAAGTCACCATGAGCGGCAAGTTTCTACCGTACAAATCCTACTAATTTTAACCCCAAAACAGAGAGGTCAAAACCATGAACACTCTTGCAAAAGCTATCAGCCAGAACACAGATGCCAGCACACTCGAAAAGTTGCCAGCAGTTGGCGTTGCCCTGATGTTGGGTGCGTTTTTGTTCGTCGGCGTTGCCTTCGCGAGCCCGGCGGAAATCCATAACGCTGCGCACGATGGTCGCCACGTTATGGCATTCCCCTGCCACTGATTTTCTTCAGGAGTGCAAGGTCATGCTGAGACGTATTTTGATCGTTGCGTTGATTGCCGGCGGCCTGAGTGGCGCCGTCATGTCAGGCGTTCAAATGATCTGGTCGGTTCCCTTGATCATCGCCGCCGAAGCGTTTGAAAACGCGCCAGCGGATGCCAGCCCAAGCCTGCACACGCATGCCGACGGCCACCTACATGATCATCAAAGCGGTGCCGTCTGGGCACCAGAAGGTCCATACGAGCGGACGTTCTGGACTGTTGTCACCAATGTTTTGTTCGGCGTTGGCGCTGGGCTGGTGATGACGGCTTTCCTTGCACTCCGAAGAAATCCGACAACGGTGCGCACCGGCTTGTTATTCGGTGCCGCCGCGTTCGCCTCATTTTCATTCGCCCCCGCGTTGGGCTTGCCGCCTGAGTTGCCGGGTATGGCGGCCGCGGATTTGCAGGGGCGTCAGGCGTGGTGGTTTATGACCGCGCTTGGCACCGCGATCGCCCTGGCAGTGCTGGTTTATGCCCCGCAAATGTGGATGCGCGTTCTCGCCGTTTTGATTATCGCGCTGCCGCACCTCATTGGGGCGCCGCAAGCCGCGTCGCATGAAACAGCGGTTCCTTATGATCTAATTCGCGAGTTTATCGCCGCTTCTTTGATTACGACCGCTATTTTCTGGTTGGCGCTGGGCGGCCTTGTCGGCGCCCTCGCTGAAAAGTTCAATCTCGGTCAAACTGAAACCGCTGCAGCATAGGTCTGCGGCATCTATTCACCTTCACAAAGGATATCTCGCTATGGAAAACAATAAAGTCCCCGTTACCTTGATTACGGGATATCTCGGCGCCGGCAAGACGACCTTGCTGAACCGGATTTTGACGGAAAATCACGGTAAAAAATATGCCGTCATCGTCAATGAATTCGGTGAAGAGGGTATTGATAACGAACTGGTTGTGAATGCTGACGAAGAAATTTTCGAGATGAACAACGGCTGCATTTGCTGCACCGTGCGCGGTGATCTGATCCGCATCATTTCGACGCTGATGAAGCGCGCCGAAGAATTTGACGGCATGATCATTGAAACCACCGGCCTCGCGGATCCCGCGCCCGTTGTGCAAACATTCTTTGTCGATGAAGACGTGCAGCAAAAGGTCGCCTTGGATGCCGTGGTGACCGTCGTCGATGCACGGCATTTCATGGATACCGTGGATGAAGAGCACGAATTGGCTGAACAGGTCGCGTTTGCCGATATCATCTTGCTGAACAAAACCGATTTGGTTGATGCCGACACACTGAGCATCGTCAAATCTAAGATTCACGCACTCAACAAAATGGCAAAAGTTATCGAGACCGTGCAAAGCAGCGTGCCGTTGGATGATGTGCTTAACCGCCAAGCCTTTGATTTGTCGCGGGTACTTGAATTCGAACCAGGCCTGTTGGACGAAGAAGACGATCACGAGCACGACGAAGATATCATCAGCATTTCGCTGAAGACTGACCTAGCGATAGAGCCGGAGAAGTTTTCTGAGTGGATCCGTGGCTTTATCATGGAGCGCGGCACCGATATTCTGCGCACAAAGGGCATTCTTAATTTGTCCGGCCAGGAAAACCGTTACGTTTTCCAAGGCGTGCACATGGTTATGGATAGTGCCTGGGGCGCGCCTTGGGCGGAAACAGCCCGGAGCAGCCGTCTGGTGTTTATCGGTCGCAATCTCGATCAAGCGCAAATCCAAGAGAAATTCCAGTCGTGCACGGTGGCGGCATGAACATGCAGGCACAGGATAATCCGGACCAGGGGGCTAAAATCGTCTCGCCGGCGATTGCGCTTCACGAAACCAAGCCGCTTGGCCTGCACCCGACGTTTACAATGATCGAGCCCGGTCTTGGCCGTGCTGTCGTCGGTTTCGGCGACGGATCGATCAAAGGTTTGTCGCTGACCCTCGAAGGGGCACTGGTATCGAGCATTACGAAGTTATCCGATACGCCCCTTGCAGGCCATGCGGATATCGGCGGCAAGGGTGTCTTGGTCGGCACGGATGCCGGTCGGCTGGTTTCGGTCAACGGCGATCAAGCGCAGGTCCTGTCGGAGGTCGATGGCGCATGGGTTTCAGGTACCGCTGTTCATGATGACGTCGGCGTGCGCGCATTTGTTGCCAACCGCGAGCTGGTGGTGATGGATCAAGCGGGGGATGTCCGCTTTCGGCACGATACACATCCAAGCACATTGACCGGGTTGTCGTTCTCGCCTGACGGTGCCTGGGTGGCTGTTTCACACTATGGTGGCGTTAGCGTCTGGGCGACGGATGGCAGTACAGATGCACCGGTATCATTGGAATGGCATGGATCGCATACCGCAATCGCGTGGAGTCCGTGCGGCAAATTTATCGTCACCGCCATGCAAGACAAGGAAATGCATTGCTGGCGCTGGGCCGATAAAAAGGGCATGCGGATGAGCGGCTATCAGGCGAAAATACGCAGCCTATCTTGGACCGCAGACAGCCAATATATCGCCGCAAGCGGTGCCGATACCGTGACGTCGTGGGATTGTTCGGGCGACGGGCCGTCGGGTAAGCCGCCGCTTGAATTCGGCTATGTCTACAACGGTATGGTTCGCCATGTTGCAGCACACCCGACCGATGCGATGGTTGCCGGTGGCTACAGTGACGGAACCGTGATGATCGGCAATGTTGCACAGGAAACCGCCATGATCGCGCGTCCCGGCGGCGGCAAGCCGATTGCCGGTCTGGCGTGGAGCCCTGATGGGCAAATCCTCGTTTCTGCCGACGAAGACGGTGCGTTTGCGGTGATGCGCATGCGTCAGGGCATGGCATAGGAGGTCTAGATGGATGATATTCTCGGCCTATCGCGGCCAAAGGCGACAGGCGATGCGGATCGGATCAAAACACTGATCCGTCTGCATATGAAGATCGACGATGAGGTTGCCTTGATGGTCTCTGAGCTCCGCTGCCACGAAGACGGCTGCCCGGATATCGAAACGGTTATCGCGCTGATGACCGGTGCTGATCAGCGACAATCCTGGAAGATCGCCAAGCCGATGGCGCAAATCGATGAAGGTGATGTTTTGCTCCTACTATAAAAATAGGGGCTGACATAGATAAGGAATTTTTTTTATGAGTGTCAGATGGTTAGCAGAAGACGCAAAAGCAGGTTACCTTCAAGTATTCAAATAGAACTGGTTCGGCATTTTGTGGCGGGCTCTTCGGCACGATCAGCGGCTGAGATTTGTGGGATTAATCGTAACACTGCAATCTTGTATTTTCACAAGCTGCGTGAGCTCATTGCCAACAAACTGGCTGCGGAAGCACCGGATCTGATGGCGGGAGAGATCGAGGTTGATGAGAGCTATTTTGGCGGTGTCAGGAAAGGCAAAAGAGGTCGAGGTGCAGCAGGCAAGGTTCCCGTCTTTGGGCTGCTCAAGCGAGGTGGCAAGGTCTATGCCGTCACGATCCCAAACGCACGTACAGAAACGCTTCTGCCCATCATTGAGAGCAAGATCAGGCCCGACAGTATCGTTTAAACCGATAGCTTTCGTGCTTACGACGTGCTGGACGTTTCTGACTTCCATCACGTCCGGATCAATCACTCAAAGCTCTTCGCCGAGGACCGCAATCATATCAATGGTATCGAGAACTTTTGGAACCAGGCCAAGCGACATATGCGCCGCTACAACGGCATCCCAAAGCAGCACTTTCACCTCTACCTCAAAGAATGTGAGTGGCGCTTCAACTATCGCCCTACAGCCAACCTCTTGAAGGGCCTGGTTGAGTGGGCAAAAATATGAATACTTCGAGCTTATCTATGTCAGCCCCTTCCTTTATATGTTTTTTAGAATTGAACACATCAGCAATATGCGACAAATGAGGGCATGGGAATGGGCACGCGACGGACAGAAAATTGTATTTTTTCTGACCGAGTGCATAGCCGTTGGAAATATTACAGTCAGCGATCTATGAGCGTTTCCCTTATTAGGTGGGCTGCGGCGGGGACGGCAGGAGTTGCGTTTTACCATATGGAATTATGCTGGCGGATAAATGAAATGATTTAACAATATATCTTTGGCGTATTATCCAGCCTTTCTGCTCGACCTGTACCCCTCCCGCATAAATGTCGGCGTATCGAGCGCCTTTCGGCCCAGCATCTGATGACCTTTTTTAATGCAGGCTTCTAGGTAAGCCTCGGATGACATGCCGGCCATTGCGGCCCAGCAGGCGAGTTCCTCTCGGTCTTTTTCCGGTAATGCGTCCACAACGCTACGGGGAAGTACCATGATCGGCTCCTATAATTAGGCTGACCGGCCATTCTGAATTCTAAATATGAACGAAATCTTTATGTCTGCATCAACGCGTGGCGAAATTTCGTTCACAGGTGTGTTGCCGAATTTCCGAACCGTAAAAGTCCGTGCTATAGCTTGTTTTGCTTGTGCTACATGCGATTTCGCTCGTGCTACAGAGCAAATCGTCTACAAATCTAGGGGCACCTCAGAGGTCTTCGAAGATTTCCCGTGAATACGAGTTATTTATGGACGATTTAAAAGAGATTTCGGACTGCTCCGCGGAAGAGCTTATGAAGAGGCTGCCGTATACGCCTATGAACGGG
>TARA_R110001606_G_scaffold337046_1_pt1 | contig 21050 bp, 20 predicted proteins | sample TARA_R110001606 | Tara Oceans TARA_R110001606 (sample SAMEA4398315) | marine metagenome | biome: Polar Biome; feature: [SRF] surface water layer (ENVO:00010504); material: water (ENVO:00002006), including particulate matter (ENVO:01000060) such as... | depth 5 m | reverse complement strand
CACCTTTCCTCTCTCAGAAAGGTGTCTACTTTTCTCGGGCCACTCCATGCCTGTAGCTTGTAGCTTGTAGCTTGTAGCTTGCGGCTTGCGGCTTGCGGCTTGCAGCTGCCCTTCAAAACCCCAACTCATCCAACAAGTCGTCAACCTGGTCCTGGCTGCTGACCACGTCGTCGCCGTCGGGTTTGATTTGTGGGCCGTTCACCAGGGGCGCGTCGCGGCGGGCGGAGTCGGCGGCCCAGCGGTCGTCCAGGCGCTGGCGCATCTGTTCGCGCTCGGCGCCTTCCGGGACGCTGTCCAGCAGCACCTGCAGCAACTGGTGCTCGACGCCCTGGATCACCTCCATCATTTTCTTGATTACCTGGCCGGTGAGATCCTGAAAATCCTGGGCCATCATGATTTCCAGCAGCTCTTTGTTGGTCTCCTTGGTCATCGTCGGCACCGCGCCGAGAAAGCCACGGGTTTCCTTGACCAGCTCGCGGGCCTGGTCCATCTCGATGGGGTCCTGGAACCATTCGCCCCAGCGCTGATCCAGAGCGGCGGCGCGGCTCTCCATTTCGTTTTGCAGCGGCTGGGCACGGTCGATGGCGTTCAGGGACCGCTCGGCGGCCTGCTCGGTCATCGAGGCCACGTAATTAAGGCGCGCGCGGGCGTCGGGAATCGCCGCCGCGGCCTTCTCCACCTCTTTGTCCAGGCCCAGCTCACGCATGCTGTCGCGCAACATGCGGGTCAACTGGCCGATGCGTTGAACCAGGTCGTCGCTGCCTTCGTGCTCGGGTACGCGCCCGGCCTCACCATTCATAATCGCTTCTCCACTCATCGGCCTGAGCCTCTCTCGCATACCATGTCAGGAGCCGGTCATTTGCCGAGCTTCTGGAAAATTTTGTCCAGCTTTTCTTCCAGCGTGGCGGCGGTGAACGGCTTGACGATGTAACCGTTGGCGCCGGCCTGGGCGGCGGCGATGATGTTGTCCTTCTTGGCTTCGGCGGTCACCATCAATACCGGCAGGCTCTTCATCGCCTCGTCGGCGCGTATCTGTTTGAGCATCTCCAGGCCGTCCAGGTTCGGCATGTTCCAGTCAGAGACCACGAACTCGATGTTGCCGCCTCTCAGTTTCGCCAGCGCTTCCTGGCCGTCCTCGGCCTCGTCCACGTTGGTAAAGCCCAGCTCCTTGAGCAGGCTGCGCACGATCCGTCTCATGGTAGGAAAGTCGTCCACCACCAGAATGCTCATGTTCTTGTCGACCATTGGATCCTCTCGTTACAGGGTGCGGCGGCCCGAAGTGCGCCGCCCGGTTAAAATTCTTCCCAATCGTCCTCGGCGGCGACCAGTTCACGGCGCTCGGAAGCCTGCTCCGGGCGCGCCTCGGCGCTTTTGCCACGCGCTTCACGGCGCGGCAAAGGCACGCTGTCGGCCTCTTGGTCCATTTCCAGAGTCGGCGGTTGCGCCGAAAGCACCGCGTCGCCCAGGTAGCTGTCCAGCGAGGCGCGGTCTTCGCGCGGCAGGCGGAACACCGCCACCGACTGTTCCAGCCGCTTGGCCTGATCTTCCAGGGACGCGGCCGCGGAGGTCGCTTCCTGCACCAGCGCGGCGTTCTGCTGGGTGACTTCGTCCATCTGACTGACCGCCTGGCTGACCTGCTCGATGCCGCCGCTTTGCTCCTGGGAGGCAGCGGAGATCTCGTCCATGATGTCGGTCACGCGCTTCACCGCGGCGACCACTTCCTTCATGGTTTCACCGGCTTGTTCCACCAGCGCCGAGCCTTCGTCCACCTGCGTCATCGAGTTGGCGATCAGTTGCTTGATCTCGCGCGCGGCGTCCGCCGAGCTGCCGGCCAGATTGCGCACTTCCCCGGCCACCACCGCGAAACCACGGCCCTGTTCGCCGGCGCGGGCGGCTTCCACCGAGGCGTTCAACGCCAGGATGTTGGTCTGGAAGGCGATCGAATCGATCATGCTGATGATGTCGGCGACCTTGCGGGAACTGGTGGAGATGCCGTTCATGGTCACCGTGACCTTCTCCATCACTTCGCCGCCACGGCTGGCGGTGCCGGAGGCGTCGTTGGCCAGACCGCTGGCCTGGCGGGCGTTGTCCGCGTTCTGCTTCACGGTGGCGGTGAGCTGCTCCATGCTGGTGGCGGTCTCTTCCAGCGAGGCGGCCTGCTGCTCGGTGCGCGAAGACAAATCGGTGTTGCCCCGGGCGATTTCCGAGGAGCCGATGAAGATCGAGTTACTGCTGTCTCGCACGTCGCCAACGATCTTGCGCAAGCTGTGTTGCATATCGCGCATGGTGCGGAACAGTTTGCCGATCTCGTTGTTGCCGGGTATCTCGATCTTGTGCGACAGATCGGCGTCGGAAATGCGTTGCAGATTCTGCACCGCGTCGTACAACGGGCGGATCACCACGGCGCGCAAGCCAAAGTAGATCAACACCAGAATGATCGCGGTGAGCGCCAGCACCCCCAGGCCGATGTAACCAAACAACTGCATCTTCTCGTGGTATGCCGCCAGTTGCTTGTCGCCCCGGTCGCCGGCGTAGCTGACGAACGCGGTGAGGGTCTCATCCAGCTTCTGGGTGGGCGTCATCAGGCTGCCGCGAATCGAGTTGAACTGCTCCAGATCTTCATCGGCCAAGGCGTCGTACTGTGAACGCACCAGGGTCATCACCTTGGCGAAACGCTCCTCGAGCTCGCTGGCCAGCGCCCGGCCCTCTTCGGTCTTCGGCACGGCAGCGAACTTGTCGAGCCGTTCCTGGGCACGGTTAAGCAGCATGCCCACGCCTTTGAGCTGACTGCGGCCCACCAGACGCATGCTCTGGCCGTAATAGTAGGCGGTCAGTTCGAGATCCAGACGCGCGCGGTTGAGCAGCGTGCCGGCGCGGTTGATCTCGTTGAGCTGATCCACGTTAACCGTGGTGATCACACTCATGGTCTCTTCCACCGTCTGATTGGTGATCAGCCGGATGGCCGCCAGCGAGCCGATCAGCACCGCGCAGCAGACCAGAACTCCCGCCATCGCGGTTCTTATATTCAGGTTACGCATTATCTTCATCATGCCGGCGTTCCTTTATTCGAGAGTGTCGTTATCGTTCTTCGAGTTTCTGCCATCTCAATCCAAATGGCTTTTGGGCCGCCGAAGACAGTGGCCAGCTCAAATGCCATTCGGGTTTCCCCCTTTCAATCCACCATCGGTCACACCCGCTGGGCCCGGCCGGAAGCGGCGGCCAGCGCCATCAACCTGGCCGCCACCTGATCCAGCGCCACCACTTCGCTGGCGGCGCCCAGGGCAATCGCCTCACGGGGCATGCCAAACACCAGTGAGGTTTCCTGATCCTGGGCCAGGGTCTGGGCGCCGGCCTCGCGCATGCTCAGCAAGCCACGCGCGCCGTCCTTGCCCATGCCGGTGAGCAGCACGCCGATGGCGTTGCGCCCGGCCTGGCGCGCGGCGGACTCAAACAACACGTCCACCGAGGGCCGATGGCGGTTCACCGGCGGACCATGGTCCAGCCGCGCCACGTAGTTGGCGCCGCTGCGATCCAGTTTCAGATGCGCCTCGCCCGGCGCGATGTAGGCGTAACCGGGCAGAATGCGCTCACCGTCTTCCGCTTCTTTCACGCCGATCCGGCACAGCCGGTTCAACCGCTGAGCGAACGAGCGCGTGAAACCACCGGGCATATGCTGAGCGATCAAAATCGCCGGACAGTTGGCCGGCATTGGCTCCAGCACCTCGCGAATCGCCTCGGTGCCACCGGTGGAGGCGCCGATAATCACCAGCTTCTCGCTGGACACCAACGGCGCCTTCAACGCCACCGGCGCCGGCTGATCGGCGCGCCGCGCCCGCCGTGGTCGCGAACGCGCGGCGGCGCGTACTTTCTCGGCGATCAGCGCGCTGTACTCCAGCATGCCGCTGCGGATGCCCAGCGCCGGCTTCTCGATAAAATCCACCGCCCCCAGCTCCAGCGCGCGCAGCGTCACCTCGGAACCGGCCTGGGTCAGCGACGACACCATCAGCACCGGCATCGGCCGTAACCGCATCAGCCGCTCCAGGAAATCGAGGCCGTCCATGCGCGGCATTTCCACATCCAGGGTCAGCACATCCGGGTTGTGTTGCTTGACCAGATCGCGCGCCACCAGCGGGTCCGGGGCCACCGCCACCACTTCCATATCTTCGTGGCTGTTGATGATTTCGCTCATCAGATCGCGAATCAGCGCCGAATCGTCGACGCACAACACCCTGATTTTGTCGCCAGCCAAAGCGGCCTCCCCTGTTGTCCCTATGCCCGGGCGCGGTCATTTCATTTCTGATATCGGCCAGCGCAGCGGTGGCTTTAGGAAAAAATGTTCCAGAGTCGACGACGCGGGAGCAGGTTGACGGGAACAAGGAATAGGAGGAGGTCGTGCCAGCGGCGTCTTTTGGCCGAATGGCACGGCGTTTCTGCCCGGCATCTGAGGGTTTCAGCGCTGGACGCTGGACGCTGGACGCTAAGATTAAAATCAAACCCTTCGCTGGCGAGGCCTGCTCCTACAAAAAAACAAACCCTTCTACAGGGCCGCCGTAGGAGCAGGCCGTGCCAGCGACGTCTTTTGGCCGAATGGCACGGCGTTTCTGCCCCGCACCTGAGGGTTTCAGCGCCGGACGGCAGACGCCGGACGCCGGACGCCAAAATCAAACCTGTCGCTGGCAAGGCCTGCTCCTACACAACAAACCGTTCTACAACGCCGCCGTAGGAGAGGCCGGGCGGCGTTCCGCCCAGCCAGCGACGTTTTTCGGCCGGGCCGACGTTCAGCGCTTGGCCAAGGTGTACACGGTCTGGCCGCGCAGGGCGAAGCGGTCACTGGTGTAGGAAAAGCTTTCCGAGTGACCGGCGAACAACAGGCCATCGGGTTTCAGCAACGGCGCGAAGCGGGCCAGAATGCGCGCTTGAGTCTCCTTATCGAAATAGATCATCACGTTGCGGCAGAAGATCGCGTCGAACGGCGGGCCGTCCAGTGTCCAGCGGCTTTCGATCAGATTGAGCGGCGCGAACCGCACCCGCGCGGCCACTTCCGGGCGGATACGGGCGTAGCCGGCGCGGCGGCCGCTGCCGCGCTGGAAGAAACGTTTGCGGCGGGTCGGGTCCAGGCGCGCCACCTGTTCCAGCGGATAGATGCCGTCACGGGCGCGGGCCAGGGCATCGGTGTCGATGTCGGTGGCGACCACGGTGATGTCGGCGTGCGCGCCGAGCTGCTCGATCAACGTCATGGCGATCGAGTACGGCTCCTCGCCGGTGGAGGCGGCCGCGCTCCACACCCGCAGCGGGCCACGGCGCCCGGCCACGTGGCTGGCGAGCAGCGGAAAATGGTGCGCCTCGCGGAAAAACGAGGTCAGGTTGGTGGTCAGCGCGTTGGTGAACGCTTGCCATTCCGGGTTCGCCGGGTTGCTTTCCAGGCGCGCCAGATAGTCGGCGAAGCGCGTCAAACCGTGGTGCCGGACCCGGCGGCCCAGGCGGCCATAGACCATCTCTTTCTTGTGCTCGGCGAGCACGATGCCGGCGCGCTGATAAATCAGCACGCAAATGCGGGCGAAGTCGCTCTGCGTAAACTGCAGGTCACGATCCGCGAAGCCACCTGGCAGGACATCGTCCTGCGAGGTGGCGGTGGCTGACGGTCGCAGGCTCAACGGCTCTACCCCGCCCGTCTCACCGGAGCGGGCGCCCCGGTGGCGGCGTCATCCGCGCGCCCGGCCAGCGCCCGTAACGCTGGCGCCGGTGTCGGCGTGCGTTCGGCGCCAAGGCGGAACACCTGAATCGCGTGGCCGAGCAGATCAATGCGTGAGCGCAGTTCGGCGGCGGCGGTGGCCGAGGCTTGCACCAGCGATGCGTTCTGCCGGGTGACCTCGTCCATCTGCGCCACCGCGTGATTGACCTGGTCGATGCCGGTGCTCTGCTCTTCGGAGGCGGCGGAGATTTCGCCCATGATGTCGTTGACCCGGGTCACCGAGGCGACCACCGATTCAATGGTTTGCTCGGCGCGGCGCACCAGACGCGCGCCGCCGTCGATTTCCTTGGTGGAGCTGGCGATCAGGTTGCGAATGTCCTTGGCGGCGTCGGCGGAGCGACCGGCCAGGTTACGCACCTCACTGGCGACCACCGCGAAGCCACGGCCCTGTTCGCCGGCTCGCGCCGCCTCCACCGAGGCGTTGAGAGCGAGAATATTGGTTTGGAAGGCAATCGAATCAATCGCATCGATGATCTTCGCCATCTGCTCGGAGCTGGCGGTGATGCGCCCCATGGTGTCCACCACCTGGCCCATCACCTCGCCGCTTTCGCCCACCGCGCGCGCGGCGTCCGACGCCAACCCGCTGGCCTGGCGAGCGTTGTCCGCGTTCTGTTTCACGGTCACGGTGATCTGCTCCATGCTGGAGGCGGTTTGTTGCAGCGACGCCGCCTGCTGTTCCGAGCGGGTGGCGAGATCCTCGTTGCCCTCGGAAATATCCCGAGCGGCCGGCGCCACCACCGCGATGCCACCGTTCACGTGGCCGACAATGCTGCCCAGGCTGCGGCGCATCAGCTTCAGCCCCATCACCACCTCGCCGATTTCGCCACCGACCCGGCGCGGCGGCTGCGCCGCCAGGTTGCCGGCGGCGATTTGCAGGGTGAATATGGCGGCCTGCTTGAGCGGCACCACAAAGGCCCGCTTGGTGGTCCAGGCCAACGCCGCCAGCACCACGCAGCCGAGTGCCGCGAGAATAACCAGCGCCGTTATCAGCGCGCCGTTGTCGGCGTCCGCCTGACTCAAGCCATACCCGCCCAGCCCGGCGCTCAACACCAGCAGCGCGCAGGCCACCGCGCACAGAGTCGCCAGCCGGCTGACCACCGAGCCCGGATTCCAGCGGCGCAGCGCCGGCACCAGGCCGCGCCGGCGCACCGCGCCCCGGTGCAGCTTCAGATGTTTGCCGCGCCCTTCGCGAATCGCCGTGTACTGGCTCTCCGCCTGGGCGATGGAGGCCTTGTCCGCCTTCAGACGCACCGACACGAAACCGCTGATCTCTCCGCCTTCGATCACCGGAGTCACGTGGGCACGCACCCAGTAATGGTCACCGTTTTTGCGCCGGTTCTTGATCAGCCCCATCCAGGTGCCACGGCTTTTGATCGTTGTCCAGAAGTTGGCGAACGCCTCCACCGGCATGTCCGGGTGGCGCACCATATTGTGCGGTGCGCCCATCAGCTCGTCGCGGCTGAAGCCGCTAACGGTAATGAAGGCCGGATTGGCGTAAGTAATCTTACCGCGCAGATCCGTACGCGAGATCAGGAAGTCGTCGTCGCCAAGTACGTATTCGCGCTGCGTTACCGGTTGATTGTTGCGCATCGATTCGCGCCGGCGATTACTCGCCGACCTCCTCCACCAGAGCCATTTCTTCGCTGGTCAGCAGTTTCTCGATGTCCACCAGCACCAGCATGCGATCTTCCAGGTTGCCGAGGCCGTGGATGTAGTCCAGCGGCAGGCTGACACCGAATTCCGGCGCCGGCTTGATCTCCTCGGCGGTCAGCGTCATCACATCGGAGACCTGATCCACCACGATGCCCACCACCCGTTCGGCGATGTTGACCACGATCACCACGGTCTGGCCATCGTAGTCGGCACGCTCGAGGCGGAACTTGAGGCGCAGATCGACGATCGGCACGATCACGCCGCGCAGATTGGCCACCCCCTTGATGAAGTCCGGCGCGTTGGCGATGCGGGTGACGTTTTCGTAGCCACGAATCTCCTGCACTTTGAGGATGTCGATGGCGTACTCTTCCTGCCCCAGCGAGAACACCAGAAACTCCTGGCGGTCGGCGTCCACGGCGGCGTGTTTGACGGCATTGAGCGTATTCATCAGTGTTCTACCTCCTTGATTAAGGCCGGGGGAATCAGGGCCTCGGGCCGGCGGCGCGTTGCCACGTTGTGTTGCTCACGCTGGCGCTCTTTTTTGCTCTGGCTGAGCCGGTGCATGTCGACGATGCCCAGAATCAGTGCGACGCTGCCGTCACCGAGAATGGTGGCCGCGGAAATGCCCGGCACCTTGCGATAGTTGGTTTCCAGATTTTTCACCACCACCTGCTGCTGGCCGACCAGCTCATCGACCATCAGGGCGTAGCGGCGGCCTTCGCCCTGCACGATCACCGCGATGCAGCGGGTCGGCTCGGTGACCGCGTCGTCCACGTCCAGGGCGTGGTGTACCGCCACCACTGGCAAATAGTCCTCGCGCACTTTCAACAGCACATCGCCGCCGGCCATGGGATAGAGATCCTCGCGGCGCGGCTGCAGCGATTCGATCACCGCGCTCACCGGCACGATAAACACCTCGGCGCCCACCTTGATCGACATGCCGTCCAGAATCGCCAGGGTCAGCGGCAGCACGATGCGGGTGACCGTGCCCTCGCCCGGCCGCGAGAGAATTTCCACATGGCCGCCCATGGTCTGGATGTTGCGTTTCACCACGTCCATGCCCACGCCCCGACCGGACACGTCACTGACCTGCTCGGCGGTGGAAAAACCCGGCGCGAACACCAGTTGCCAAACGTCGTCGTCGCTCATCGAATCGGACACGCTCAGCCCGTTGGCGCGTGCCTTGGCGAGAATTTTGGCGCGATCCAGGCCAGCGCCGTCGTCGCTGACCTCGATCAGAATATTGCCGCCCTGGTGCTGGGCGGACAGCGTCAAGGTGCCGGTGCCGCTCTTGCCGGCGGCCTGGCGAATCGCCGGCGTCTCGATGCCGTGATCCAGGCTGTTGCGCACCAGGTGGGTGAGTGGATCGATGATCCGTTCGGTGAGGCTCTTGTCCAGTTCGGTGGATTTGCCCTCGGTGACCAGTTCCACTTCTTTGCCGAGTTTGGCGGCAAGATCGCGCACCAGCCTCGGGAAACGGCTGAACACATAGTCCATCGGCACCATGCGGATCGACATCACCGCTTCCTGCAAATCGCGGGCGTTGCGCTGCAGCAGGTTGAGCCCGGTCACCAGGGCGGCGCTGCCGTTGTCCTGGCCACTGCTGTCCGTTGAGTGCTTGCCCTGGCCACCTTCGGCGACCTGATTGAGCATCGACTGGGTGATGATCAGCTCGCCGACCAGGTTGATGATCTGGTCCACCTTGGTCACCGGCACGCGGATCGACGACGACTCGCCGCTGGCCGCCGCCTTCGGCTTGGCCGCCGGCGCGGCTTTTTCAGGCGCTGTGTCGGGCGCTGCGTCGGGCGCCGCCGGCGCGGGCACCACCGGCTCGGTCGGTGCCGCCGCCGGCTCGCTGGCGGCAACCGCCTGGATATCGAGTTGCTCCGGCTCGGCGATAAAGCACATCACCGCTTCGATGTCGGTGGCACTGACCGAGGTGTTCAGCGTCACCTCGAAGCGGTCGGCATCACCGCTTTGGAAAACGATCTCGCCCAGTTGCCCCAGCTCCTCGATCAACAACTGGCGGTCTTTTTCATCGACGCCCAACAGCGCCACCCTCACGCCGCCGCCGGGCAGAGCCGGGGGCTCGGGCTCGGCGGTGGCCACCGGGGCGGCCGTCACCGGGGCGTCGTCACCGGTCTCCTCGCCAAGCTCTTCAAGCGCCATCTTGCGCAGGGTCTCGCAGATCCGTTCCAGTGCTTCCGGGTCCGGCTCGGTGCCCTGGCGATAGGCGTCCAATTGGTCGTTAAGCATATCTTTGGCTTCCAGAAAGGTATCCACGATGTCGCGGCGCAGTGCGATGCGGCCCCGCCGCGCGTGATCGAGCAGGTTTTCGAGCAAGTGGGTGGTGCGCAGCAACGCTTCGAAACCGAAGGTGCCGGCGCCGCCCTTGATCGAGTGCGCCGCCCGGAAGATGGCGTTGAGTTGCTCCACGTCTGGATCGTCCACGTTCAGATCCAGAAGGTGCGCCTCCATGTCGCCGAGCAACTCCTCGGCCTCTTCGAAAAAGGTGTCGTAAAATTCACTGATGTCCATGCTTCACTCCGCCTTCGCCTTCGCCTGCGCCTGTACTGCTGCCTGTGGCTGTGCCGCCGCCGGCGTGTAGGCTCGCCCCTGGCTTTGCGCCAGAATCCGCGCCGCCGCCTCGGCGGTCAGCACCACCAGGCTGATGCGCCGGTTCACCGGGTCGCCGGGGTTGGCGTCCTGCATCGGCACCCGGTCGCCCATGCCCGCCACCCGCAGCAGTTTTTCGCCGTCCAGCCCGCCCGCCACCAGCTCGCGCCGGGAGGCATTGGCGCGGTCCGCGGACAACTCCCAATTGCTGTAGCCCTGATCGCCGCGCTGATAACGCAGGCTGTCGGTGTGCCCGCTGATACTGATCTGGTTGGGCAACTCATTGAGCAACGGCGCCAGGGTGCGCAGCAGATCGCGCATATAAGGCGCCACCTGATCGCGGCCCAGCCGGAACATCGGGCGCCGCTCGGTATCCACCAACTGAATGCGCAGCCCTTCCTGGGTCATGTCGAAGCGCATCTGTTCATGCAGATCGCGCAACGCCGGGTCAGCGGCAATCGCCGCTTCGATGCGCTGGCGCAAATGCCGGAACAGGTTGCGGGTGTCGCTGGGCCGGCTCTGTTGGCGCAGGTCCACGCGCATCCTCTCCCCTTCGGCGTGCGCCGGATCGGCGCCGCCACCGGGAATCGCGCTGGAATCCGAGGCACTGCGATCCCCACCGGCCAGCGCCACCGACAACGGCGTGCGGAAATATTCCGCCAGCCCTTTGAGCTCCTGGGGCGTCGCCGTGGAAATAATCCACAGCACCAGAAACAGCGCCATCAGCGCGGTCATGAAATCCGCCAGCGCGATCTTCCAGGCACCACCATGGTGCCCCGCCGCCGCCGGTCGCCGGCGGCGGATAATGATCGCCCGTTCACCCTGTTTCATGGCTCGCCGTTGCCGCCCCGGGCGGCGCGCACGTGATCTTCCAGCTCGGTGAAGGAAGGCCGCTCCGCCGTGTGCAGCGCCTTGCGACCAAACTCCACCGCCAGTTGCGGCGCGTAACCGTTGAGGCTCGCCAGCAGCGTCACGCGGATGCATTGCAGCATCTTCACCGCCTCGTGCACCTGGCGATCAATGCGGCTGGCCACCGGATTGACGAAGCCGTAGGCGAGCAAAATGCCAACGAAAGTGCCGACCAAAGCGTGCGCCACCATGAAGCCCATCTCATCGACCCCGGAGTCCGCCGAGCTGAGCGCCTTCACCACGCCCAACACCGCCGCCACGATGCCAAACGCCGGCAGCGCGTCGCCGACCTTGGTCAGCGCGTCCACCGGCACGTGCGCCTCATGCTCGAAGGCCTCGATCTCGTGGGTCATCAGCTCGTCGAGTTCAATCGGGTCCATGCCGCCGCTCACCATCAAGCGCAGGTAATCGGTGATGAATCCCATGATCATCGGGTCCTGAAGCAACCGGGGGTATTCGGAAAACAACGGGCTTTCATCGGGCTTTTCAATATCCCGTTCGATCCCCAGCACCCCTTCGCGACGCATCTTCGCGAGCAGCTTGTACTGCATCGCCATCAGATCCATGTAGATGCTTTTGTCGTAGCGCTTGGTGCGCTTGAGCTTGGAGGCGGTGCGCAAGGTGGCCTTGATGGCCTTGCCGTTATTGGCGGCGATGAACGAGCCCACCGCCGCCCCACAGATCATCAGAATTTCGGTGGGCTGGTACAGCGGCCCCAAATGCCCGCCGGCCATCGAAAAGCCACCGAACACGGAAAACGCGACGATAATGAAACCAAGGGGTATCAGCACAACCGGTATCCTTTACTACAACGTGGATAGCATTACCGTCTGTATCGGCCGGCGGCGGTGGGGCTTGAGGGGAATTGTTGGAAAAAAGCTGGGCGCTAGACGCTAGACGCTAGACGCTAGACGCCGGACGCTAAACCCTCAACCTGAGAGGCATGGTGTGTTTCCTGCAGTTCAGTAAACACACCATTGCTATCCGCGCCGGGTTTGGCGTCCGGCGTCCGGCGTCTAGCGTCCGGCGTCCGGCGTCCAGCGTCCGGCGTCTCAAACCCCCAAGGCGTGCCCGGCCAGCAAAGGCGTAACCAGCCCGGTAGCGTCCAGCTCGGCGCGGCGTTTGCGGGTTTTGCCGGCGCGCGAGGGCGGCTGGCAGATGCCGCAGACAAAATCCTGGCAGGGGGTGTGGGCGTGCGCGACGAAGCGGCCGCCGCAATGGGTGCACGGCGAAAGCTGGAACATCTCGCTCTCGAAGAAGCGCACCAGGGTCCAGGCCCGGGTCAGCCCGAGCACCGGCTCGGCGTCATCGAGCAGCATCTGTTCCAGATACAGCCGGTAGGCTTTCACGAAGCCGTCCATGCGGCCGCAGCCCTGCTCACCGGTGAGCTGGCGATAGAAGCTGTAAAACAACGAGGAATGAATGTTGGGCAGCCAGGTGGTGAACCAGTCGGTGGAGAACGGCAGCATGCCCTTGGGCGGCGACATGCCGCGCACTTCCTTATAAAGCCGGATCAGCCGGCCACGGCTGAGCGCGGTCTCCGATTCCAGCACCTGCAGGCGTGCTCCCAGCTCAATCAGCTCAATCGCCAGTTGAACCTGGCGCATCTCATCGACCAGACTTTTCTCTGACATGAATTTCCCCCCAGAAACGTTTTCCGTGCGTCGTTAAGCGGAATTGGCGCACGCCATGAGCAAGGCGGCATGGGTCTGCCCGAGACCCTGCTCGCGTCGGTTATGAGTGACTTTTTTCACCTGTTCGGCGTTGTCGAAACAAAGGCGAAAGAGAAGCTGATTGGTGCGTGAGAGCTGCCCCAGTTGCCGGGCCGAAAGAGAGGTCAGCACCTCCGCCATGGCCGGGTCGATCTTGAGCCGGAACAAAGCGGTGGCGAAATCTTCCTTGAGCATGCGCTGGGCAAGCAGAAGATAGGTGAGATTGATGTCCTGAATTTCGTCTAAAACGGTGTCCGCATCCATGTTTATCTCCGACGGTAACCACTACCGAGGGGTGTCTCCCCATGCTTCCACGGCGGAAAAGCATCCCCAGAAGAGCCCGCAAGCGCAGGCGCCGCAAATTCATTCTTTTTTCTTAGTAAAAGGCCATGCTGCAATCTTTTAGGCTGGCCCCGATTACGTCGTAACCTATCATACCATTACGTAATCCTCACACTTTTGTGTGACAAAGATCACGTCTCCAGATCAAAATGTGATCTGATTCACACTACGAAGTCTCGGAAGGATAAGGGGCGCGGCGCCAGCGGCGGAGGTACGGAAGGGATCGAGAGAAAAGCTGAAAATTTCCCAATTTTTTCTTTTAAAACATCAAGTTAGCACTTAACTCTAAACGAAACGGCAGCCGCAATGAGCAAATCGAACGCCTGCCGGCCAGCAAGCAACGGCGCGGAAAACGGAATTCCCATGAGGGTAAAAAAAATTGCTTGGATACAGGTCTCAAAAAGCCTTTCCAATCCGTCTTTTTTTATAAACTAATGATTTATACTTAGACTGTTCGTCATTGTTCGCGGCGAAGATCCCCCACCCAGACCAGCAATTCGGCGATCACCTGATACAGGCTGGTCGGAATCCGCTGGTCCAGGTCCAGTTGCATCAGCAGGGCCACCAGTTCCGGAGCATCGTGGACATAAACGCCCTTTTGGCGGGCTTCGGCGATGATGCGCTCGGCCAGTTCACCGTAGCCTTTGGCCACCACCCGAGGGGCGCTGTCGCCCTCGCCGTAGGCCATCGCCACCGCCCGGCGGCGCCCGGCCGGCTCCTTATCGCTCATCGCCGGGGGCCTCCACGTTCAGCCGCACCTGATCAAACCCGAGCGCGTGCAGGCGCTCGCTAAAACCCTCGCCGCCCTCGCGCAGGGTCCGCGCCACCGCCTCGGAGTCCACGTTCATCACCAGGCTCAATTGCTTCGACGCCAGGTGCAATCGCACCCGGATTTCGCCCAGGTCGTCGCTGTGCAAACGCAATTCGGACTGCCAGGCCTGCGCCTCGCCATCCTCGCCGCCCTCGCCATCTCGTTCGCCGCCCTTGCCGCTGGCGTCCCCGTGGCGCGCCGCGGGCGGCTGGATCACCAGGGCCATGAACAGCCCGGCCCAGACATCGCCCTCCCAGCGCAGCACCGGCGTGGTGAGCAATTCCAACTGATGGCGCAGCAAGCCATGCAGGGTTTCGTGCACCGGTTCGTCGACGCCGGCGCCCGCTGGCGCAGCCACCGGCAGGGCGCGGTTTTCCTGGCCCCGTTCCGGTTCACCGGGGCGCGCCGTGGGGGCGCCGTCGGCCAACGGCACGGCCGCCTCGCCCAGCGGTGCCGAGGGTGTCATCGCCGGGCGGGCCGTCAGCGGCGCATGGCCGCTGGCGCCGCCGGCGGACGCGACCGGCGCGCTTGCCGGCGCCGGGCCCATCGGTGACTCCGCCGGCGTGGCCACCCATGGGCCAGGCGCCAGCGGCCGGGCCAGCAGCATCTGCGGCTCCCGGGCCAGCTGTTGCAAGGTCAGTTCGCCTCGAAACCAACGCCCCAGGTGCGCCTCGTAAAACAAGCCGCTCTGATCGACGCTGGCCTGAAGCCGGCCGGCCAGCGCCGACGGCGCCGGTGACGTGCCCTCCGGCACCAGCGGCGCGGTGGGTCGCAGCGCCCCCGGCGGCGCCGGAAAGCGCGCCAGGATGTCGGCGATGGCGCGGGCGGCGGGGCTGAAGCGGGTGCGTGTGGAACCACTTTCGGTGGCGTTCGCCGGCGCGGGTGCCGCGCCCTCGGCCGGCGTGGCCGGCGTGGCCGGCGCCGGCAGCGCCGGTTTCAGCCGCGCCGCCTGGGCATCGGCGCCCGCGTCCCGGCCCAGCGCCTGCAAGGCGTCGCCGGGGCTCAGAGGTTGCACCGGCGGATTCAATTCGCGCGGTGGTGGGATGTCCACCCGCTTGCCCAGCACCTGGTGCAGCAGGGTATCCAGAATCGGCGTAATGCCGCTCACGAACGGCCTTTATCGTGGCGCTCCGACGCCTCCACTCGGCCATAGGAGCGGCCCAGATCACGGCGCCGACGCGACACGTCCATCAGACGGCTGAGCTCGTCGCGCCGGGCCATCAGGCCCTGGCGGATTTCCATGTCCTGTTCCAGGATGCGCTCCAACAGATCCGCCTTGCGGTCCTGCTGCGGCTTGCTCAGAACAATGTTCTGTTCCAGCTCCGCAAGGCCGGACACCACGCTCAGATAATCGGTTTCTTCGCCGATCAGCGCTTCCCAGTCCTGGCGCCGCACCAGCCCCAGCATTCGCGTGGAACAGGCCAGCAGTTGCTCGTAGGTGCCGAGAACGTGCTGCGCCGGCGTGCAGTCCACGGTCAGGGTGGAATCAGTCATGGGCGCCCCGCTGCCCCTGGGGGTCGATCTGCCGCCAGGCGGAACCGATGTCGTTGAGCAACCGGGCGGCTTCGTCCAGGTGGGCGGCGTCGTTGTGAATGTTGGCTTTCAGCAGCAGCCGCGCGATGTAATCGTAAAGCGCCGCCAGCCGGTCGGCGATCTCGCCACCGCGCTGGCGGTCCAGGGCCGCCATCAGCCCATTGTTCACGATATCCAGCGCTTTCGAGATGGCCAGCCCCTTGGCGGCGATGTCGCCGTTGTCCAGGTGCAGGCGGGCGGTGCGAATCGCGCTTTGCGCACCGTCGAACAACAGGGTGATCAACTGGTGGGGGCTGGCCGAGAGAACGCCCGATTCCACTCCGACCCGGGCGTAGGCGCCGGCCCCCCGGGCGTAAGCGGAAGCTTTACGCGTGGCATTCATGAGTCTCTCCTGTAGTGATGGCGTCAGCTTTTGGTGATCGCGCTCAAGGCATCGAATTGCTGGGTCAGATAACTGCTGGTGGAATTCATCTGCGAGACCAGGCTGTCGAGCTGGCTGAACTGGGTGCGATAGCGCTCGATGGTCGCGCTGATCCGTTCGTTGGTACGGTCATAGGTGTCCTGCAGGGAATCGATGCTGGCATTGAGCCCGTCGGTGACGTTGTCCAGCGAGCCGCCGTCGTCGAGCATGCCGCCGAGGGTGTCGTCCAGCTTGGCGGCGAGGCCATCATTGCCGCCCACGCCGGCGAAAAACGCCGACATGCCGGCGGCGTTCTCGGCGATGGCGTCGTCCAGGTCGTCGTCGTCGATTTCCAGGGTGCCGTCGCGCTGCAGGGTAATGCCCATGTCGCTGAGCAGCCGGAAATCGCCCTGTTCCAGACCACCACTGAGCACGCCACGCAGTTGCGATTCGATGCCACGCAAGGTGCTGTTGCCCAGCAGGACCCCGGCGGTCTGGCTCTCCGCATCGTGTTTGCTGAGGCTGCCCATGTTCTCTTTCAGATCGTTGTAGGCGTCCACGAACGCGCCCACCGCCTTCTTGATGGCGCTGTCATCGCGGGTCAGTTCCAGCGTCGAGGTGCCCAGCTCGGTGATGTTCAGGGTGACGTCCTGAATCGCCTCCTCGACATGATTGCTCTGGCTCTCTACCTTGATGCCGTTGACGTCCAGCAGCGCGTTGCGGGCACTCACCTCGGTGTCCTGATCCAGCGCCAGGGCGCCGCCCAGATCACCGCTGAAAGTGATTTCGCTGACCGCCCCTTCGGTGCCCGAATCCTCCGAGGACAACACCAGCCGGTACGGCTGATCGCTGCCGTCACTGATGATCGACGCGCGCACGCCGCCATTGGCCTCATTGATGGCATCGCGGATGTCTTCCAGCGAGCTGTCGTCTTTTTTAATGTTGACGCTGAAGCTCTCGCCATCGCCCATGTCGAACGTCAGCGTGCCGTCGCCCAGCAGGGTTTCGTCTTTGTCCGCCACGCCGGAGGTGGCGATGCTGTAAGCACGCGCGGTCTGCGTCACCTCGATGCTGTAGGTGCCAGTGGGCGCGCCATTGGCGGTGGTGGCGGTCAGGGACTCCCCGGTGAGAGTCTTCTTGACCGCCTGAAACTGTTTCGGATCATCCAGGTCTTGCGCCGCTTCACGGAACTTGGCCAGCGCGCTTTCCAGCTTTCCGAACGCGGAAATCTTGGTCTGATAGCTCTGCTGCTGCTGAGCAATCGGCGTCAGCTTCTGTTTCTCGGCGGCGGCGAGTTGATCGAGCAAGCCGCTGAGATCCATGCCGGACCCGACCCCCAATGCTGAAATGCTAGCCATGTTCCTTCCTTTACTGACCCAATAAACCATTGTCGCCCAAGCGAACCCGCGGTGAGCCGCCGATAAACCCCGGCATGCACCGCTATTTCACGCTATCGGCCTGGGTCGGCGGGACTTTAGGGTTCGGGGGAGCAGGAAGTGGAGACGCCGGACGCCGGACGCCGGACGCTGGACGCTGGACGCTGGACGCCGGACGCCGGACGCCGGACGCTAAACCCTTAACCTGGAAGGCATAGTGTGTTTCCTGCGGTTCAGTAAACACACCATTACTATCCGCCCCGGGTTTAGCGTCAGGCGTCAGGCGTCCGGCGTCCAGCGCCAAATTCAACACACCGCGCCTCCCCCAGCGCCGCCAGCGCCGCGCCATGCAAACGCTTGCCCTGGCCAGCCTGTGGCGGGTCGCCGTGGTCGGTGATCCAGACTTCGTGGGGGCGGCCTTGTGTGTCCAGGGCGCATACCCAGCCCTGTTCGCCGCCGGGGAAGGCGATCCGGGTGCCCACCGGGTACAGGCCGAAATGCTCGATGTAGCGCTTTACCCAACGGCCGTCGAAGCAATCCGGGCTGTCCAGCATATGCCGATAAATACGATCCACGGGCCAGGGGTCGCGGTCCGCGCGCGGCCGGCCCATGGCGTCGATCACGTCCACCACCGCCGCCAGGCGGGCCAGCTCGGGAAGCTGGTCGGCGCTGCGCTGGTGCGGGTAGCCGCTGCCGTCCAGACGTTCGTTGATGGCGCCGATCACCGCCTCGGCCACCGCCGGCGACAACCACCGGCATTCCTGCAAACGCGCCTGCAACAGGCCGACGTGCCGTTGCACTTCGCGGTAGGCGTTGGCGTCGAGCCGCTCGGCGCGCAGCAATGGCGGCGCCAGCAGGGCCTTGCCCAAATCGTGCACCAGCGCCGCCGCCGTGATCGCTTTGCAGACCTCGCGGGGCATGCGCTGCGCCTGGGCCAGATCGAGAAGGCGCACCGCCACCGCCAGCCCGTGGCGCACCATCGGTGGCTCGTGATGCAAACATTGCGCCGCGAACAGCACGCCTTCGCGGTCTTCATCGTGCAACGCCATGATCCGTTCCGCGTGCCGCGACAGCGCCGAACGGTCGATACGCCCGCCGCCGCGCAGTTCCAGAATCTGGGTGTCGAGATAGCCGGCGCTGCGCGCCAGCCGCCGTGCCATCGGCGTGGCATAGCTGTCACCGGCGCGGCGGCTGACCGGATTGCCGAGCGGATCGTTGGCCAGAAACAACGCCGAAGGCCGCAGCATTGGGTTGCCGCCCTCCGCGTGCCGAGCCGCTTCACGCTCGATCTCACGCACGTAGAACCACAGCAGCCGGTCCACTTCGGTGCTGTGCGGCTCGAACTGAAAGCCGGCCAGGATCACGCCGCGATCCGGCTCGGCGCGCTGGTGGCGGGCGCGGCCGAACAGCACCAATCGCGAACCGTCCGGGAAACACAATTGCATCTCCAGCGCCGGGCCGCCCGGCTCCAGCAGCGCCACCGCGTGGGCGGAAAGCTCCACCAGACACCCCTGCAGGGAAAGGTCCTTAAGATCGCCATACACACCGTCGGCGTCGCCGTCACGGCTGAGCACCACGCCCACCTCCATGCCCAGGCGCAGCGCCGCTCGAAACGTATCGCGCCGTTGCATCTCTTCCAGATAGAGCGGGTAATCGCATTCACTGTGCAGCAAATCCGCGGGCCGGCCGGTGTGTTTGAGAATCATCACCGGCGTGCGCAACATGCCGCTGTGGCTGCTGCCCAGCAACCGAAAGCCCACACCCCGGCTGAGCGCCGGCGCCACTTCGGGAATCGCCGAAATATCCAGCGTCAATGACCGGCCCTGATGCATTGAACGCACCACCACCGGCAGCGGTTGCGCGCCCTGCCGCTCAAGCAGCAGCGAGGCGCCGCCCGGCCGACACAGCACCTCCATCAACTGCTCGATACGCCCAGCGTGATACACGCGGGCATAGCTCTCCTCCTGTGCCCCCATCGGCCCCTCTTCGTTATCGCAAAATAAGCATGCATAGAGGTCGCTTCGTCGGCCCGGTATGACCTGATAAAGAGACGTATTGTTGTGTTATCGGCGCGGCGGTGGTCGAACTTTAACCAACTCGCCCCTGGCAGGGAACCAAAACCCGTAAAGCCTTGGCTGGCACGCTTGAAGGAATAGGCGGCGTTGTAGCGGAGTTGGGTTTGGTTCTGAGCTTTTGTGGGAGCGGTCCTCGACCGCGAATCGGCGTTGCAAGGCCGCCCTCGCCTTTCAGGCTCGGTTCGCGGTCAAGGACCGCTCCCACAGCGGCTTCGTAGCAAGGCCCGGGGTTTTGACTGAGCGTGCTGCGTGCAAGCGTGCTGCGTGTAAGCGTGCTGCGCGCAAGCGCAGGCGTACCGCCCCCCCAACAACAAATTTCGCGTTCCACCCTAAAGCCCGGCGCGCCGCCGCCGAAAGAGTGTGTAACGGCCCGCGCCGTTGCGGCGCTCCCCGGCTCCGGCGTTGCCCGAACCGGCGATCACGGAGCCGCCGGAGTCGCACCCAAACCGAAACGGTGAATCGAAAAGGACATTTACTTATGGCAGTTATCAACACCAACATCACCGCCTTGATCGGCCAGCAGAACCTGGGCAAATCCCAGAGCTCCCTGCAGACCTCCATGGAGCGTCTCTCCTCCGGTCTGCGCATCAACAGCGCCGCCGACGACGCCGCCGGCCAGGCCATCGCCAACCGCATGTCTTCGCAGATCACCGGTCTGTCCCAGGCACAGCGCAACGCCAACGACGGCATCTCCGTGGCACAAACCGCGGAAGGCGCGCTCAACCAGGTGAACGACAACCTGCAGCGCATCCGTGAGCTGACCGTGCAAGCCCAGAACGGCACCAACTCCGCCGACGACCTGTCCTCCATCCAGGACGAAATCGGCCAGCGCCTGGAAGAGATCGACCGCATCTCTGAAGAAACCAGCTTTAACGGCGTTAAAGTGCTCGCCAGCGATGACTCTCTGACCATCCAGGTTGGCGCCAACGACGGCGAAACCATCACCCTGGATCTGCAAAAGATCAACTCCGAAACGCTCGAGCTGGACACGTTCAATGTGGCTCCGGGTATCGATACCGCTGATGTCGGTGACGCGACTACGTCAATGCGGATTGGTGATGACGTCGCGCTGGATTCCAGCGGTTTCGATGCGACTGCTGCCGGCAACGGTACCTTCGGCGACTTTTCTGTTGACGAAAGCGGCCAGTACTATATCGAAGTGACCGGAGGCACGGCTGCAGGCTACTACGAAGTGACCGTCGACGATGCTGGCGCTGCTACACTGGGTGGTTTGGCGACCGATCAGCCTGGCCCAGCAGATCTGACTACCGTCACCACTGTTAAAGAGTCAGTCGACCTGACCGGTGATGACGCCGACAAAGTGTACGCCTACAACGGTACCGAAGCCGGCGCCCCGGAGTATGTAATCCAGGATACGGACGCCGACAGCAACAACGTTTACTTCAAAGCAGAAGTGGACGCTGACGGCGCGGTCACCCGTGGCGAAGCCCTGTCCACCGAAGAAGCCACCGCCGATCCCCTGAAAGCCCTCGACAGCGCCCTGAGCACCGTGGATTCCCTGCGCTCCGAGCTGGGTGCCATGCAGAACCGCTTCGACTCCGCGATCACCAACCTGAGCACCACCACCACCAACCTGTCCGCCGCGCGCTCGCGCATCGAAGACGCGGACTACGCGGTGGAAGTGTCCAACATGACCCGCTCGCAGATCCTGCAGCAGGCGGGCACCTCGGTTCTGGCCCAGGCCAACCAGGTACCGCAGAGCGTTCTGTCTCTGCTTGGCTAATCGCCACTCCGGGGAGGGGCGCCACGCCCCCCGGTGACCCCTCTCCCGGCGATACCAGGGCCCCGATTTCGGGGCCCTTTTTTTGTGGGAGCGGTCCTTGACCGCGAATGGGCTTTGCCAGGCCGTC
>TARA_R110001606_G_scaffold3274_3_pt1 | contig 21059 bp, 32 predicted proteins | sample TARA_R110001606 | Tara Oceans TARA_R110001606 (sample SAMEA4398315) | marine metagenome | biome: Polar Biome; feature: [SRF] surface water layer (ENVO:00010504); material: water (ENVO:00002006), including particulate matter (ENVO:01000060) such as... | depth 5 m | reverse complement strand
TGGGACGCAGAGGTCGTAGGTTCGAATCCTACTACTCCGACCAATTAAGGGACTGTAGCTTAGTGGTAGAGCAAGGCACTCATAATGCAAAGGTCGTTGGTTCGAGCCCAACCAGTCCCACCATAATAAAGGAAGATTGCCAGAGTGGTCGATCGGAGCTCCTTGCTAAGGAGTCGAACCGTAAGGTTCCGAGGGTTCGAATCCCTCATCTTCCTCCACATTGATAAAGGAAGTATGATATGAATAAATTAGATCGTCGCATACGCGATAAGACTATTAATCGATTTGAAGTAATTGATGAAACCGGTAGAGTTATAGTTAGACATGGCGTTAGTGTTGAGTTGTTGTATCAAGACGATGGCCGTACGCTTAAAGTAGTATTAAGGGAGATGAAATTATGAAAGTAAAAATTGGCACGTATCCAACACACAGGTTTTATCATAACTGGCTTTACAGTTGGTTTGGTTACAGTCCTCAACAGTCTATCAAAGTCAAGATAGACAAGTGGGACACCTGGAGTATGGACCACACCCTTGCTCATATTATCCATCCCATGTTAGTACAACTTAAAGCAACCAATCATGGATATCCTGGAACTTTAACTGAAGCTAAGTGGAATGAAATTATGGATAAAATGATATACGCCTTTGAACACAAAGTCCTAGACGGCGATATGATCGACACCGGTGATCAAAAGAGGATGCAAGAAGGGTTTAGGCTTTTCGGAAAGTACTATCAAAACTTATGGGATTAGGTTGACAAAACAGCTATAAGTGCTATAATACATAGTATACAAGGAGAATATAAAGTTGGCAGAGTTAGACAAGCATCATTGGTTATACGGCATAGAAGAATACTTAACACGTATTAATCATTTGCATAGTGACCAATTCACTGCAATCAAAAAAGCAATTTTATATGGTAAACCTTGGCCCATTAGAGATTTAATGTTGAAGTTAGTCGATGAAGGCAAAACTGAGAGCAGTGAAGAACATATAAACCTTGTACTTACTCATTACCTTCCAGAACTAGAAGTAACAAGTGAACAGATCCTTCGTTTTATTAATCGTTATGTAGATGATGGATTTTTAATTGATACACATACTTGGATTTCCAATTATCAAGACAGGGCAGATCTAAATGATCACTTTAGCAGAGGGCAAATTAAAAGTAAATTATGGTTAATGGAAGAATTGCGTAATGTAGTAAGTGGCAACGAGTTAGGAACTGTAGTATTGTACGGAGGATGGTATGCCACAATTGCACACTTCTTTTTTAAGTTCTTTAGTCCATCTAGATTATACAGCATTGATTTAGATCCTACAACAGTAGAAGTTGCGGATAGTTTCAACAAACGACAAGGCATAGATAATAACTGGCAGTTCAAAGCATTTGAATATGATGTTAACAAGATTAATTACAATGGCAAAAAGTTTAGTATTCCAAGTGACAAAGATACAATGGGAATTACACAACTTGAAATTACTCCTACTGTAATTGTTAATACAAGTTGTGAACATATGAACGAAGATTGGTTTTATAATTTGCCAGATGGACAGTTTGTAGTTTTACAAACTAATGATTATTTTGAAAATGAACAACACATTAATTGTTGCAAAGATATTAAAGAGGTATTAAACAAGTATAAATTTAGTGAAGTGTACTTTAGCGGTGAACTCGACACGCAATTGTATAATAGATTTATGGTTATTGGCAAAAAATAGTTATAATAGTTGTTTACTCATAATATACAACTTTAAATAAAATTAACTATTGACAAGAACCAATAAAGATAGTATAGTATATTTAACAAACAGGAGTGTTGATTATGATTACAAGTAGACAAATAGTAGATATTATTCGTAAGGAAAAAGATAAGACTACAGCAACAGAAGAAATGCGTGTTGCATATGACAATATCCTTAATCGAATAGAAGTAAAAGAAGATGTAGAGCTACAGAATAGATATTCATCATTTGGCTTAAATCGAGATAATGCAAGGATGTCAAAAGACGAAATTGAGAAAGTATTTAAGTAGCACATGGCATAGAGTAATTATTAAAGAGTCTCGCAAAGAAGAGGCTATAATATGGTTAGACCAACATAATATTATAGCCCATTGCGGAGGCTTTAATGATGATTACTTTGATACAAAATTGAACACAGTACAGTTTGTTTTTTATGAAGCTGATACATCAGACATTTCATGTGCAGAATCATTTGCAGAAATGTTTACGTTAGATAACGAGGTAAGAACATATGAAGTTTAAAGACATAAAATTTGTTAATACAAAAAACCCAAATGGTGTGCAAGCATTAATTGAGTGTGGTGTTTACGAAGTAAGTGTTGTTAAAAATGACGTATCATATGGCGGTAAAGCCGGTTTATACGAAATAGGAATATTTCAAAATGATAAACTAATAAGTCTCCCAGGCATTACCGAAGAAGGCGACACAGTGAAAGGTTTTCTTAATAAGAGTGGAGTAGAAGCAATATTAAAGAAGTTGTTTCTAATCACTCGAAAAGGTCCAGTACAACAACAAGTTGAAAACTGGATGTCAACATAAGATCTAAGAACATCTCCACTTAGCTCAGCTGGATAGAGCAACGGCCTTCTAAGCCGTAGGTCACAGGTTCGAATCCTGTAGTGGAGGCCATTATAATAAAGGAAGTAAGTATGTTACGTGAATTACACATGGAATACGAATCACAAAATAAACAAGCACGAATTATGACAACTGCTAAAGGATTTGAAGTTGATTATTTTAATAAAGGTGTTGCAACTGGTACAATTTTATATCATGATAAGAGCCGATACTATGCAGAAGATGCGGCTTGGAACTACTGCATAGGTGTTATGTCCGCAGATACGCTAAATAAGTATAGTATTACATAATATAACAATATTGCACACTTATTCAGAGAGTGTAATATAAGGTTCGATATAAGGAGAACTACATGCAGGACATTATTAAAGAAATAAAACGCACGTCAGAAGTAGTAAGACGTTGTCAAAGAAATTGGGATCATTCAAAATCAATTCCACGCGAGCATATTCAATTACTAGCCGAAGTTGCTAAAAATTCACCAGCCAAACAAGACGAAGCATATTTTGATGTATATGCAATCACAGACAGAGACCTAATTGAAAAGCTATATGAAAACAGTGATGGGTTTACATCCGGTACATTAGAAAGCGGAAGTGAAGGACTAGATAATTTTGAAGTCTATCCAAATTCACAAACAAGAGCTAATCTTGTATTTTGTTGGGTTTCAAGAACACCAACTACAATGAGAAATTATTACCAAGATGATGTTGATTTTGATCACTTTGTTCCTGCTGAAACTGATGTCGATGGCGCAGTTAAAACTCCAGGTACTCCAAAAGACCCAAGTGAGTGGAGTAGAAACATTGAAAACACTTACACATCAATTGGTATCTCAACAGCATGTGTAGCACAAGCAGCCGCACGTTTAGGATATGTAACTGGATATAATAAGAACACTGGCCAGTTTGATGAAATCATTGAATTGGAAACAAACGAAAATGTATGGCTACGTTATACATTAGGTATTGGATTTCCAAATGAAGATATTCCACATCATGTTGATGATGAAGGTAGAGAGTTTAATTCATTTTCATTAACTACAGAACGTGACAATCAAGTTGTAGAAGTTACATATGATGAAAACGGAAATATTAATAAAAATAAAATAGCGTAACAATCTGCTCCCATGATGGAATTGGTAGACATAACAGACTTAAAATCTGTGGCTTAAAGCGTTCCGGTTCGAGTCCGGATGGGAGTACCATAATAAAAAGGGCAGTGTAAAAACTGCCCTTTTTTGTGTCTTAAACTAATTTCAATGCTAACTTGGTTGTCTCTGTGACTCGTCGAGTCCAACCTCTTCCAAAAGTCTCAAAGGTTTTTAATCTTTCATAATAACCTTGACGTCTATTTTGGAATTCTTTGATAGCTTCTTCCAGCCCAACTTTATCTACATAGCGATTCACACATTTAATTGTGTTCGGTCCTATGCCACCATCTGCCGGCGTATCTACCATTTTTTGTAGATACTTTGCACTACGTCCTGTTCCAGCGTTTACTCCAAAATCAAAAACACATAGATCTAGCCCATTAGGCAAATCATCACCCTTTAGTCTATCCCAATAGTTTTTTCTATAAATTGGAGCCACATCTGATACTTTTAAATCACGCATGCTCTTTGTTCCGCCCCATTCTTCGTAAACTCGCTTAGTAACTCCTAAGTTAGTTTCGCCTCCTGGGTCTTTAGGGTGATTTACATAACCACCTTCATGGTGTAATATAGTTTCTAAACATTTGTCATAGTTTCTAGTAGCCAATTTTTAATCCTCTTCTCTTTTCCAAATTGTCCAAGCACCCCAACCAATTGCTACCCAAGCAGCAATTTTGGCTAATGGTGTGAACAGTAGAAATACAACGCCTGCACCGATAAGCACCGCGCCATCCCATGTAGTACGTTCTTTAAAAAGTCCTGTGACTTTATTTGTTAGATAGTTAAACATATTGTTCTCCTTTGTTGTGATCAGAGCATAGTAAATATGCCTGCATGTGTATTTACCTATAGAATGCACTAAACTCTTGACATTTACGCATAAGTGCGTTATACTATTTAAGTAAGAAACGTTAGGAGAATGAAACTATGACAATGCAGTTAATGGGTCCGCATATGACCACTACGCAATATAGTCGCAAGAAGAAAGACCAAAAAATCTTAAATCCAGCAAAGTTAGAGAAGCTACGTGTACAGTGGCGACAGTTTAATAAAGACTGTCGTAAGCGTCATATGCATTCTGTACAGTTTGCAGAGTTTAATGATTATCTTGCATACCTTAATGGTACATATAAAGCACCCAAATCAACAGCAAAACCTAAGGCATACGAACCGCCTAAGGTGCGTGAAACAACACATTATCCTAGTCTTAGTAATACAGTTGGTGGGAACGGCACACGAAAAGAACCAATGCAATATACAGGCAAGCGTAAGTTACTTGGTATTGCTACAATGCATAAAAGCAACATGGTTCCTATCTTTGAAGATAATAAACATGAAGCAATTGAAATTGCAAGAATGCGCCGATAATAAAGGTTGACAGTAGTTTAATACTGTTGTATATTAAGAGGTACAATAAATTATGAAAAAAATTGGATTATTTAGGTACAAAGTAATACAATGGCACGCCGAGGCAAATGAAGAACGTAGGCATTTTGGGCAGCGAGGCATTGGATTACAAGAATACATAAGTCGCTACAGGTGGTGGCTTAGAGCTAAATTTCGAAAGGGCGATAAATGATGAATATTGAAGAACGTAAAAAAGCACTAGCATTAGAAGAAGCAAATGAACGACAAGTATTAAAAGATGCTATTGAAGAATACAAAGCACTAGGCGGCCATATTACTATTTGCGAACCAGGTGCTAGAACTGAAGATATTACTGTAGGACAATGGGGCAAACGCCGCAAGAAGAATAACGTTCTTGGTCCCCTAACATTAAGAAAAGATTTACCAAAGAACGAAGATTAAACAAAAATATTGCAGAAAAAGGTTGACAAAACCAAGAGTTCTTGCTATAATGTATGTATGTTAATTGAGAAAGAGATGATAATGAAAGACTATAAAATTATACTTACTGACTGTGACGGTGTACTACTTGATTGGGAAGGCGCTTTTCATAACTGGATGAGCGAACATGGGTATAAAACAATAAAAACTGGAATGTACGATATTGGTGAACAATATGGTCTTTTAAAGGTTGAAGCTAAGAAACTTATTAAGATTTTTAATGAGAGTGCATGGATGGGCTATTTAAAAGCATTCCGTGATGCACGTAGCGGTGTTGCTAAACTATATGAACATGGATATCGTTTCCATTGTATTACTAGTTTAAGTTTAGATCAAAAAGCACAAAGGTTACGTTTGTATAACCTAGAGAATGTGTTTGGTAAAGGAACATTCAAAGAACTAATTTGTTTGGACACAGGTGCTGACAAAGACGAAGCACTAGTAGAGTACAAAGATAGTGGATTATGGTGGATTGAAGATAAAACTGAGAACGCCGAATGTGGTCTTAAGTATGGATTAAAGCCAATTCTAATTGGACATAATCACAATGAAAGTTCAGTTAATAAAGACATTAAGCGTCTTATGGACTGGAATGCAATTACTAATCATATTTTGGAAACTGATAATATTAAAGTTGAACAAGCAAGTTAGGGCTTTTTAGTTTAACTCTGTTAAAATATTATACGATGTCTTCGTCGCCATATATGTCTAGAACTGCACTTACAGCAGGGTGTCTTTCGACTTCTTTTCTAGTAAATTCTACTACGCTAATCATGTTACTGTTGCGTCTTTTTAAAAGTTCAACAAAATCTTTAAGACCGTTATGTTCAAATCCTCGGTCATGTTGATGTAAGTCGCCAGTAACTACTATTTTTGAATTATCGCCTATACGGGTTAATAACATTTTCATTTGACTTGGAGTAGCGTTTTGCATTTCGTCTGCAACGATCCAAGCATTTTTAAATGTTCTTCCACGCATATATGCTAATGGTGCGATTTCGATAACATTTTCTTCTATCATGTTTTCGATTTCTTTTGGACTCCAATATTCTTCCATTACGTCGAATATAGGTCTTGTCCAAGGTGCCATCTTTTCAACTAGTGTGCCTGGTAGAAAGCCGTGCTGTTCATCTACACTTACTGCTGGTCGTGTAATAACAATTTTTTCGCATAGTCTATTTTGCATTGCGTCTATAGCTGCTAATACACCTAGCATTGTTTTACCGGTTCCTGCAGGACCCATTGCAAAGACGATTGCTTTATTAGCATCATCTAGCATTTCAAGATAATCTTCTTGAAGTAGGTTTTTGGGGATTATTTGCACGTGCTTTTGTCTACGTCTGTAGGCACTTACTGAAATTACATCACTTGTTTGATGTTGTGTTTGTTGATGTTGTTGTTTCTTTGTCTTTCGAGCTCTTTTTGCCATCTTAACTCCTATTATTAGGTTTTGTACATTGGCCTAACTTGCCTGCTCATATGTATTTAACAACTGTACAAACCAGTTAACTACGTGGTAAACTAAATAAGTTATGTAAGTTGACATGCAATGCAAAGATAGATAAATAACTATAGTTAAGGAATAAAAACATTATGGATCAAAACTACATTATAGATACACTTAAAAACAACATCAACCGCCAAAGTGCGTTAGATGTACTCATGGACTTTGAACGTGTGCTAGATAATCAAAATATCTACACATATGCAAATTGGATAGACGGTGAAGTTGTCGAAGGACCACACATTGACAAATATTGGGTTACAGTTACATTAATGTATCCATATGAGAAGATGCCAGATCCAGAAGCCGCAAAGCGTTTGTTAAAACATGATTGTAAAGTATACTACGCAAAGGACGTTTTAATATCGGCAGCGAAATTAAAAGACCCTAGTGATAGTGAGCCACGCGATGGAATGGACGGTAGACGCCCAGGTGGAGCCAGAGCAATGAAAATTGAAAAAGATATATGGCTTATAACATTAGAAATTCCACGTAAGTTTATGCAAGAGTTAGCGGCAGCAAGTTTAGCCAATGCAAACAATGACGCAGACACTAGTGCAGTAGACAGCGCAATAGCAGACGGAGACGGAGAAGATAATGCAACAATCCAATCTTAATATGGGTTTCAAAAAACCTGTAACAGAAAACATTAGCCATAACGATTTATCTAATCTAGTTAATTCTACATTTAGTGTTGATCAGTATAAATCAAAACTTGGTGAAGATGAAAATGTTATTGTAATCGCTTTTGTAGTAATGGATATTGAACCTGCTCAAGAACTAAGTCAGTTTTTAGAAACTGGACACGATTCACTTGATATGGACGTAAGCACAGGTCCTAATGCAGATGGACATTATTCAGTTTATGTTGAACTTAATCGAGATAGTAATGTATTTTCAGCAATCGATGCAATTATCAATGATGTTGCACGTGCAGACAACAACTTCAAAAATGTAAAATTTACCAGTTATGAAAACAAAGCACCACAAGCGTGGAGCGAAGAATCATTTAATGCCAGTGTTATCACTAGTAGCTATGATTATGTAATAAAACATAATCCTGAAGCTAAGGCAATATCAGAGAGAATTAATTTCTTAAACAGATATTAATTTCAAGGTGAAATAAAATGTTCGGAAAATTAAAAGTATATCTAATCATGTTCGGCGCATTTGCAATGTTTGCCGGTGTAGCATACTGGTATTACTTAGATACTCAAAAACAATTAAAAGGTTACGCACAGAACCAAGCAAAACTAGAAATTGGAATAGATTTACAACGTAAACAAACAGTCAATTTATTAGCAGACATACAGTTAATGAATACTGCACTAGTAGAGCTTAATGAAGACTTTGTAGAAAGTAGAAAACAAGTACGAGAACTAGAAAAAACATTCACTCAAAAGAAAAATGGTGAAGCTAGAGACTTTGGAAAGTTAGCAGAAGCAAAATCAGGGCTAGTAGAAAAAATTATAAATAGTGGAACAGTAAATGTACTTAGGTGCTTTGAATTGCTGTCCGGAGCAACTCCAACAGAAAAGGAAAATGAAAATGAAAACTTACAACATTGTATTAGTAATAGTAATTAGTTTTTTCCTTGCATCTTGTTCCTCAATAAAAGAGTTGCAAATATTAACCGTGGACGAACCCCGTCCAACTCTAGTGGTGCCCAGCGTTGATCAATTAGATATGGATAACATAAAGTGGGTGATAGTCACTCCAGAAAATGTACAAGAAGTGTTCCAAGATTTAAAAGATAAAAATATTAGGCTTGCTTTGTTCTCATTAACATCAGATGGATATCAATCAATATCTATTAATAATGCAAACATAATCAAGTTAATAAAACAGCAGAAGAGCATCATAGCAGCTTACGAACAATACTATGAAGCAGAAGAATAGTCCTTGGGATATACTTGGAATACCGCCAGACAGTGATTTCTCAGAAGTCAAAAAAGCATACAAGAGTTTATCCAGAATACATCATCCAGACAAAGGTGGCAAAGTTACTAATTGGTTAGCAATAGCCGAAGCATACGAGACCATTAAATCAAAAAATTATATTCCCATAGTCAAAGAAAACAATACCCAGCTACTTAATATCAACCTTAGTTTGAAGCAACAGATATTAGGTACTGAAGATATTATCGTTATGATAAACGATAAAAAAGAATTATATATAAATGTTACAATTCCACCAGGTGCAATGGCAGGAGACAAATTCAAAGTAACACAAGGCAATACAAATTATATAATTAATATTAAAGAATTAGCACATTCGGACTTTACAAGACAGGGAACTTCGCTTATAATGTATAAGAAGGTTTCGATAATAGATGCATTAAGACGCACTCCACTATTAATAGAAGGACCGGCAAATGAGTATATTGAAGTAGACTTACCGGATAAAGTACAAACTGGTACAATAATATCAGTAACAGGACACGGACTGCACAATAGAAAAAATAGAGAACGAGGCAATTTGAAAATACATTTAATTATTGATTTACCAATTGTTACTGACGATAACGTAGAAGAATTTATAACAAGGCTAAAACATGACTGATATTGAAAAACTAATTATTACCGCTATTGATTTAGCAAAAAGATTTAAACATGAATATGTTACAATCGAACACCTAACAGCCGTTATTTTAGATGACGAAGGTGTACGCAGTATGTGTCATGATATCCAAGCTGACTTTGAAGCAATTCAAGTAGCGTTAATTCAGTATCTGCAGGATGACTGTGATGAGATAAAAATACAAGGCGATGAAGAACCTGATCCTAAAAAGACACAAATGTTAGAACGGGTGTTTAATCGTGCATTAACACAAGCACTATTCCAAGGTAAGAAAGCTATTGATCAACTTGATTTAGTTTTAAGTATACTAGGTGAACCAAAAAGTACAAGTTTTTACTTTGCAGAAAGCCTAGGATTAACAAAGCCAAAAGTTATGACGTGGATGCACGACAGTTTTGCAGAACAGTTTAAAGAGAATTATGATGATGCTAGATACGAAGCACAAGAGTATTACACACAACAACAGCGTAAGCAGAGCGAAGGTCCACAAACTCATGTTGAAGTGTTGCGTCAATTCTGTACTAACCTATGTGAAAATGCACCAGAGTTTGAAGATGTAATTGGCCGCAGAGAAGAACTTAAAGATCTTGTACAAACTATTGCACGTAAAAAGAAATCAAATGCAATACTTGTGGGTCCAAGCGGAGTAGGTAAAACAGCTATTGTACAAGGATTAGCAAAGTTAATTATAGAAGGAAATGTTCCTGATATTATTGCAGGCACCACAGTGTGGGAACTTGATATGACCAAACTAATTGCCGGTACAAAATACAGAGGCGACTTTGAAGAACGTATGAAAATGCTAAGTGACGCATTAATTAAATTAGACGATATTGTATTATTCATTGATGAGATACACACTGTAATTGGTGCAGGTAGCACTAGTGGTAGCTTAGACGCAGGTAACATGCTCAAACCAGCACTAAGTTCAGGTAAGTTGAAAGTTATTGGTGCAACTACAGATGAAGAATATCGTAAGATATTTGAAAAGGAAAGCGCACTTGCACGTAGGTTTACAAAGCTACAAGTAACAGAACCAACCGTACAAGAAGCAAAAGAAGTATTGCGTCAAACAATCGACCATTACGAGAGCTTCCATGATGTAGATATTTTGCTCGAATCAGCTGATTTAGCAGTAGAACTAAGTGCCCAATATATCTTTAATAAAAAGTTGCCAGATAAAGCATTTGATATTATTGACAGAGCAGCAGCATTTAATAGAATTTTACCAGAAGAAGAACGTGTATCAGTTATTGGACTTGATGAAATACGCAGTGAAGTATCACGTTTAACAGGAATTCCTAAGGAACATTTAGGCACAGTAGCCGAAGAAGCTACAATTAAAAAGCACACAGAAGTAAAAGCATTCTTAGACAACACAGTATTTGGACAGCAGGTTGCAATTGATAAAGTGTCTAATGCTATTACAGTTAGTTTAGCAGGGCTTAAAGATCCAAACAAACCAGTAGCAAGTTACTTGTTTACAGGACCTACAGGTGTTGGTAAAACAGAACTAGCCAGACGTTTAGCACAAGCTATGAGTATGAAACTAGCACGTTTTGATATGGCAGAATACCAAGAACGTCATAGTGTATCAAAACTAATTGGTTCTCCTCCAGGTTATATAGGACACGGAGATGGCAAAGCAGGCGATGGTTTACTCATTACACAACTAGAAGACAACCCAAATTGTATTCTATTACTTGACGAAGTTGAGAAAGCACATCCTGATATTATGAGTGTTATGTTAAGTTTACTAGATGAAGGTATTATTACAAGTAGTACAGGCAAAAAAGTATCAGCTAAAAATGCAATCATTATTATGACAAGTAACCTAGGTGCAAAAGATGCAGCAATTAAGAAGGTTGGGTTCAATGATGAAACGTATAATAGCACAGCCGTAGATGAAGCCGTTAACAATTACTTTGCTCCAGAGTTCCGTAACAGACTAGATGGTGTAGTTAAATTTAATGCACTTCAGCCTGAGAACATGGCTCGCATTGTTACAAAATTCCTAAGACAGCTAGAAGGATATGTAGAAGGTAGACATATTAAAATTCATTGGGAAAAATCACTTAAAGTAATGCTTGAACAAAAAGGATATGATGTGACTATGGGCGCTCGTCCATTAGCACGTTTAATTAATGAAAGAGTAAAACTTCCACTTGCAAACTTTATGATGGAACATACAACAGCAAAAGAAATTAAAATATCATATGAGTCAGCATCAGATAAAGTAAATATTCTACCAATGAACACGGTTATTGCGGTAGAAAAAGATGCAACACTTTAGACAGCACCCAAATTGGGCACCAGTAAGAAAATTATATTACAACAAGTATTATAGTGTCATCAGAGTTGGCAACTTCTTTCATAGAGATATGATAGAAATTAACAGAAACAAGTTTGATGGACAATATAGAATTGTAGACAGGTATGTTGGGTTACAACCAGACGACCAAGGAAATAATGCATTTGCAAGTGTTGCAAGTGTATATACAAACAATGTTGAATTATTAAACTATCTAGCCGAAGAATATAATGTAATGGAAGTGCAAACTCCATATAACGATAAACATCTAGCATATCTACAAGATTCTAATAGAGATATTATATACCGAGACAAAGCATGGTACGACAAGTATCACCATAAAGTACGAGTATATGAAACATGGCGTCACAGAAATAGTGCAGGACAGCAAAGGCCATATGAGATGATGTGTAGGTTTGATGAGTTGTTTTTATCAGCAGATTCACGTTGGCAAGGAATGAATAGAGATCATACACCGTTAAAGACACATTCTCGATATTTTAGCTATCCCACTATATATACAAACAACGAACCATCAATCATGTTACTTAAAATGGTATTAAATGATGCAATTCGTCTCAATGTAGAAACTGTAGTCACTCCAGAATTCTTAAAGTAGATAAATACAAGTATATATTTACGCAGGAGAACTATATGTTCCGATGCATTAATGAAATGGACAGACAGCATGGCTAACACAACAACAGTATTAACAAATAAAGCAGAGCTAACTTATACAAGTGATAAGGTTAAAGGCGATGGCTTCTATGGATATGCAGACGGATTGCATACTATGAGTTTCCACTTTAAGAATTTCGCAGGAAGAATTTATGTTCAAGCAACATTAGTAGCTGAACCAACTGAAGCAGATTGGTTTAACATACAGTTGCGAAGTAGTGCAGACTATTATGAATACACCACACAAACAACTGGCACATTAGGTTCTACGTTCCAAGGAAATTTTGTTTGGATTAGAGTTAAAATTGACAGGTCTACTTTGGGAGCAGCAACATACGATTCTGCCCTACATGGATTATTTGATAAAGCAGTATTGTTGATTTAGACTAAATATATAAAAGCAAGGAGAATATGTAGTGCCAATTAAAGCGTTTAGTGGAAGTATAAGTTCGTTACCATTACCAGAAATCGTACTCAGCGAGGGTATATTAGATGGTGATCAGTTGGTATACGATGCCACAACAAAAGTATTTAAAAATACCATAGCAGCCGATAAAGCTACGGGTAAAGTATTTGTAACAGGCGCACTTAGCTCCGGCGGTGGAAATAGCCTCGTAGATACCGCTGTAAATAGAGATATAAAGATTAAAGGAATAACAGCAGGTAACATGGTTACTGTTACTGATAGTGTGGACGGAAAAAGTTTAGTTATTGGAGTTAACTCAGGTATAGCAAATGCAAAAGCTGGCTTTACGGGTGAGTTAAAAACAAGTGATGTAATAGTTGTTCCAGATAACACTACAAAAGCATTTAAATTCCTTAAAGTTAATAATGGACAAGAATTAGAATTAAATGGTAATTACACAGTAATATATAGAAACGGACGTAGATTAAGCCCAGATGAATACTCATTTGATGCAAGTAACTATGCAACGTTCTTTAACATTTTAGAAGGCGATGAATTACATATAGATACAATAACTGGTGAAACAGATAATAAACTAATTCACAGTAAACGTGTTACAGCAACAACAGTATTGGTATATGAATTTCAAGACCAAGTAAACAATTTAATAACAATAAACAATCACTTTTTAGAAGTGTTTGTAAACAGAATAAAAGTTCATCAACGAGACTATGCTGTTCAAGAGAACAAAGTAGTATTTGCTGCAGGAAGTATCGTTGAGCAAGACGAGTTAGAAATAATTACACTAGGAGACATTTAATGCCAAATACAAGAACTACACATATTAAATCAGGCGCAACCGCAGATTTTAAATTAGAATATGATACAATATATGTTTATGATGAAGTAAACAATCAGCTTACAACAGTAGCCACACTAGGCGATGTACAAGCAAACCAATATGTATTTTTTGGAACAAAAAGTGATCGACGAATTGATGCAGCTGAAAAGAATTTAAGTCTCCTAATTCATAAGCTAGAGCAACTTACAACTGATGACATTCCACAAGGTTCAACTAATACTTACTTGTTAAACAATGGTGTATCAAGTCAAGCAGTAGCAGTTGATGCAGTTAACTTAGATGCAAGTGGATCAAAAATATTCAAACAGTTTGCAGCTAATAGACTAGAATTTAAAACAGTAAAAGCAGCATCAGGTGTTACAGTAACCGAAGATGCTACAAGTGTTACAGTTGGACTAGATGCAAATGCAAATGCAAATGCTTCAAGTTGGTCTGCAAAGATTAACTTTGACGCAAGTGGAAACCCAAGCACAGTAGAAGATTTACCATCAGGTGTTACAGCAGTAGTAAGTGGAACAGAAATTACATTTACACATGGATATGCAAGAAGTGTTAAGAGTGTTGTTTATATGGGATACGATACTCCAACAACAACATACAAGATGAGATTCCCTACAGCAACGTACATTGTAAAAGCCACACCAGCAACATTGCTAACAGAGTTTGTTGTAAATGTAAATACAGCAGCAACGGGTGCAGATGCTAATGGACATGCGTTGATGAATGTGGTGATGTAACATGGCGATTGTTCTTGATGCGCCGAAGTTATTACCTATAAGGATATTAAGTTTAGCACCTAAAGATGTTAAAAACGAATATGTTTATACGTATGATGCTACATTAGATATTACGGCACAGTTGCATAGCGGAACTTCAGGTTTCGTTGCAAAACAATACGACGGCAGAGATGTCTATGTAGGCGACTACATTGCTACTACTTCACAGGGCAAAATCTTAAAAATCTCATCAATTACTAGTACAGGTCCAACAGCGATTGTATGTGTATTAATGGATGAAGATCAAATGAACGCTAGTGTAGATCCTACACAGTTTGGCGAAAGTTCAATTGATCAAGATGATGGCATATTATTTTCTATTAAAGAAGGCAAGCCATTTATATTCCCATTACCAGATGTACTACCAGGTGGATTAACAAACAGTTTTGCAACACAGATATTATCACGTTTTAATTACGTATCAAAAGAAAAGAATATTAATGTCGAGCTAACACCTCATACATTCTTAATTGGTGAAACAGTATTACTAACAAACAGCGGCTGGGTTGCAGCCACTACTAATCCAACTGGAGTTGTTGTTAGTAAAGATGACGACAGTTTTGGAGTTAGACTATTTGGCAATAAAACGGCAGTATCACTTCCGGGTGATATAGGCGATACTTACTATTGGGATGATGTTGACAGAATGTTAACTAAAACTCCAGGTAGTGCTAATGCAGTAAAACTATTCCAAAAAATAGATTCAAAAGAAGCACTACTGTTAGGTGACGTTAGAGGCACTGGTGGCGGTGGAGGCGGTGGTGGATTTGATGGAGCGTACAACTCGTTAACAGGCAAACCAACCACACTTGCTGGTTATGGAATTACTGACGCAGTACTAACACCAGCCAACTATACAAATTTAACAAATAAACCAACAATACCAACAGACGTAAGTGACTTAACTGACACAGGTAGTTTGCTAGGTGGCACACCATTTAGTGGTGTTTATGCAGACCTAACTAGTAAGCCTACATTGTTCTCTGGTTCGTACAACGATCTAACCAGTAAGCCTACGATATTTAGCGGTAATTACAACGATCTTTATAATAAGCCAACTATACCAGCTGACCTTGGAGATCTTACAAATACAGCAGGATATATAAAAAGTATAACATCAAGCAATGTTACTACTGCATTAGGTTACACACCACAGAATTCAGCAACAGCATTTGGTGGAAGTTATACAGATTTAACAAATAAACCAACTATAGCAACAGATGTCAATCAATTAACAGATGCAAGTAGCCTACTAGGCGGCGGTGGCGCAAGCACACTTGGTGCATTAACAGATGTAACTACAAGTGGCGCAACGTCAGGACAAGTATTAAAGTATGATGGAACGCAATGGGCTCCAGCAACAGACAACATATCAGGTGGTGGCGGAAGTAACGCAGACACCTTAGACAGTCAAGATGGTACATATTATTTAGACTATACTAATTTTACTAACAAACCAACATTATTTGATGGAGTGTATAGCAGTCTAACTGGACTACCAACACTGTATGCTAACGCTGATGTTGATACACATTTAAACCAAAGTAATCCAACAAGTGGACACGTTCTTTCTTGGAATGGATCAGATTATGCTTGGGTTGCACAATCAGGCGGTGGCGGTGGATCTACTACATTAGGTGGATTAACAGACGTAAGCAGTACTACACCAACAACTGGTCATGTTTTAAAATGGTCAGGTACTGAATGGGCACCAGCAGTAGATGCTACATCAGGAATTGGTGGAAGCTCATTTGCAACAGAGGCCTACGTAGATCAAAAATTAACAGAACGTGGACCTCACTTCAGTGGAAACTACAACGATTTAACTAACCTGCCAACATTGTTTAGTGGTAACTTTACAGACTTAAATGGTAAACCAACTACAGTAGCAGGTTATGGAATCACAGACGTTCCAGCAGCTTTAACAGACCTTGCTATTGCAGATGGTAATAGTGGACAAGTATTAACTACAGATGGTGCAGGAAACTTTACATTTACAAGTGCAGGCGCATTTAATGGCGATTATAATTCACTTGTAAACAGACCATCGTTGTTCTCGGGCAACTATTTAGACTTATCAAATAAACCATATGTTCCAAGTATTGCAGGATTAGCATCAACTAATTATGTAGATACTAAAGCAGATTATGGCGGAGATAAAAACTTTTTAAATAATGTAGAGTTTAGAAGCAACATTAAACAAAAAGTAAGTACAGCAGACACTACAGGCGAACGTAGAAGTCTTGTTATGGCAATACAAACAACAGATGCAACAGTAACAGAAGTATTATTATCGGACGCTAGTAAGATAGAAATAGCCGATGGAACAACAGCAATGGTAGAATTACACGTTGTTGGCTCCAGTTCAATAGGACAATACAGTGTAAAAATACAAGGTATTGTACATAGAGCAGGTGGAAACTTATTATTAATAGGTAGTCAACAAAAAGAAACATTAGCTGAATACAGCGATTGGACCGCAGATCTTGCAGTAAATGCCACTAGTTTAAAGATTACAGTCAAAGGAAGCGCGGCTACAACTGTTGATTGGACGGTATTTGCAACTGTTTTTACCGTAATTAGATAAATAGTATTAGCAGATAAACTGCAGATAATAAAACATTTTTAGGAGAAATTAAAATGGCAACAAGAAACCCAGCAAACGTAATCGAGTTCGGTAAGTGGAACTACGGCGCAACAATGTCTGACTTCACAGTAACAGCAGACGCTGATATTTCAGCAGAAGTAAACCCAGGCGAAGAAATGGAAAAAGTAATGGAAACTATGTCTCAACACGGAACTTGGATGGGCTTATCAGCACACTCAGTTGGTGGAACAGTATTCACAGTAACTATGGAAAATTCTTCATGGGCTGATGCAGCAGCAGTTCAAGTAGCTCTTAGAGCACTTGGCGGAAACTTTGCAACAGCAACAGTAGCGTAATTAGTAACTAACCAGTTATTATTATAAAGGAAAGCCCAATCTTAGTATTGGGTTTTTTCTTGACTAAATTAAACACGTCATAAATACATATGAGAAACAGGAGAATAAAGTGGCAACTAAACGTAAATACAATGATGCATCACATGATTTAAACAATGATGGCAAACTAAGCATCTGGGAAATCTTTCCGTATTGGTTTGATAAGTTACGCATATTTCCACGTGCATTTATTTCAATGTACATCTATCTGTTATATGAAGTAACACATTGGTTTATGGCTTTGCCAGATCCAAATAATGCACAAGCTGGTTTAGTAAGTGTAGTAGTTGGCTCAGGTGCAGCATGGTTTGGACTTTATGTAAATAGTGGTAGTAAAACAATTTCAAAACCAGTAGCTACAAGTTCAAGAGATTACGAAGATGAGGAGGAATACTAATGGAACAAGACGAATTAAATAAATTACACAAAGCATCACAAGGACCATCGGTAACAAACCCGGTTATTGTTAAAGAAAAAAAAGAGACTAAAAAAGTCAAGTCTAAAAGATCATGGTTAAAAAAGGGAAGTAAATCTTAATGTATCAACATCACATTATACTCTGTACACAACAAGCAATGCCATCAGACATGATTGCAAAATGGTATGATTTTGTAAAGATATATGGACCAGATGATGTTGTGTATCCGTACACAACAATAGATGGAGATGTAGCAATTGAATATGGCATAAGAGATGGCGATATGCAACATTGCTACATTATACCACTAGCACGTGATCTTACCACAGATGAAACACAGTTTATTGTTGCAACATGGGAACATGTATTTGTTGAAGATTTTGATATCGAAATTTCAAATCAATACGAAATTTCACGTAACTATGAATATGACATAAACGAAGAAGTTGAAACACGTGCCAGACATGATATGAAAAAATGGCATCATAACCGTTGGGTTACAGAAATGTCACACAAAGGATGGAGATGGGGAACTTCATTTAGCGAATCAAATCAAACACACCCAGCTCTACGTGAATGGGATGCACTTCCAGAATCACATAGACGCAGCCCAGAATTTAATCAAAAAGAAATCACTGAATGGTTACGCAACCTAATTTAGGTTGACATCACACACTTCCCGTTATATAATAAAGACTATTAAAACAATAGGAGCCTACTTATGAGTAAAGCATTAGTACTTCTTTCTAGCAATAAGAATGAAGTAAAAAAATTAGGGTTGGCTAAAAATGCAACCTTACTAGACGAAGATGTAGACATTACGTTTGCAAACAAAGATTACGATTACATTACATTAATCAACAAAGCACCAACTACGCCAGCGGAAGCACGTAGCATTGGTGGTGAAATGGTTACTAAGTATAAAACAAAAGTAGAAGAAATTGTTTTTAACTTACCTAGACTTAGTGATGTAAAAGAAGGCGCCGCATTAGCAGGGTACCAATTCAACAAATATAAAACAGATCCAAAAATTAATAAACTGCAAGTAGAAGAAATTGGTATTAGTACTGGTGTTAAATTTGCACGTGACTTAATTAGCGAGCCTGGAAATGCATTATATCCTGAAGAATATGCACACCGTATTAATGAAACACTTACACCACTTGGTGTTAGAGTACGTGTAATTTATCAAACTGAACTAGAACGCATTGGATTAGATCTTTTGCTAAGTGTTGGACTAGGCAGTGAACATAATAGCGCAGTTGTTATTATGGAACATATGAATGGCGATGAAGGTGATGCACCAGTTGCACTAGTAGGCAAAGGCGTTACATTTGACACAGGCGGTATTAGTTTAAAGCCAGGTCGTAACATGGGTGACATGAAGTATGATATGGGTGGCAGTGCCGCAGTAGTAGGCGCCATGCATGCAATTGCTTCACAAAAGGTTAAACGCAACGTAGTAGGTATTGTAGGTCTTGTAGAAAACATGCCAGACGGTAAAGCAATTAAGCCAGGTGATGTTGTTACATCACACAAAGGATTGACTGTAGAAAACCTAAACACTGACGCAGAAGGTAGACTTGTACTAGCTGATATTTTATCATATGTGCAACAAGAATACCAACCCACTACAATAATTGATTTAGCTACACTAACTGGTGCTATTGTTGCCACACTAGGCAACGAAATGGCTGGATTGTTTACTAACTCAACTGAACTACAAACATTAATTGAGTCTGCTGGCGAAGATGCAGGAGAAGGTTTCTTCCGTATGCCAATGGGCAAGAACTGGGCTAAAATGATTGATTCACCAATTGCTGATATGCAAAACATTGGCGGTCCATATGGTGGTTCAACTACTGCCGCAGAGTTCTTATATAAATTTGTAGATAACGATGTAGCATGGGCGCACTTAGATATTGCAGGAATGTGTTGGGAATCAAAAGGCAAACCAACTACTCCAAAGGGCGCAGTAGGATTTGGTGTGCGTACATTGTTTAACTTTGTTAACATGGAAGCAAGTAATATCACACTTCAAGTAGAAAGCGATATGAAATACTAAATTATAATAATCCTCGATGGTCCATAATAAGCCATCCAAAGAAAATTATCCCACCTATAACTAATCCAGTCGCAGCCAATATAGCAAGAATTTCTATTAGTTTGCGCCTGGATTCTTCTTGAGCGTAGATCATTTCTTGTCTACGTTTTCGAATCTTTCCTTCTTCAGCTACTAATTCTTTCCAAGCACTAGGCCCTCTAGTTGTAGAAATAATATCACGCAGTTGCTCACGCATATCTTCAGCTTTTTTCTTAGCCATAAAACTTTGCATAGCTTCTTCTTCTACTGAACCTGAGGCAAATAGTTTCTTAAATAACGGTGGTTTTTTAGCATATTCATCAGCTTTATTAATATCGCTACATGCTCCCATCCATCTAGACAAGTCAGAGCCCATTGATTCTATATCTCTGCCTAAACTAAAGCCTTTTTTAATAGCATTAAAAGCCGCAGTGGCCGTTGCTATTGCGGTGATTGGATCTATCATGTTGTATACTTTCTATTGATATGTACCGGCTGTACATTGGTATTTAACACATATATAGCCAATTTTATATATGTGTTTAACTCTTTTTGAAATAAAAGGTTGACAACCAAGACTTCTTGCTGTATAATATAAGTATATAAACAATAAAGGAACGAACTAAATGGCATATGTATCACAAACAGATAAAAAAGAACTTGCTCCAGCTATTAAAGATGTATTGAAAAAATACAAAATGAAAGCTAGTATTAGTGTTAACAATCATTCAACACTAGCAGTTAACATCAAAGAAGGTGCAATTGACTTTAGTGATAACTTCTCACATGGAGATGGTTATATCCAAGTTAACGAATATTGGATAGATGATCATTATACAGGTGTTAAGCG
>TARA_R110001606_G_scaffold18937_4_pt1 | contig 21065 bp, 18 predicted proteins | sample TARA_R110001606 | Tara Oceans TARA_R110001606 (sample SAMEA4398315) | marine metagenome | biome: Polar Biome; feature: [SRF] surface water layer (ENVO:00010504); material: water (ENVO:00002006), including particulate matter (ENVO:01000060) such as... | depth 5 m | reverse complement strand
GTAGACTTTGGAAACGGAGATGTATACGGTATAGCACATAGTAGAATAAAAGACGGTCAGATACATGAAGACGAAGTAGACGATAGAGACTGGAACTGGGCAAAAGACTTAGGTGATACGATTGATAAAGTAAAATCTAAAGTCGGATTAAAAGAATTACAAAATGCTCTAAAGGAATATGATATCTACCATAAGCAAGATTGGAATGATGATCCCAAAGAAAAAGAAGCTAGAAAGAATAATGCAGATAGAAAAAAGATAAATAAAGATACTTTAGATGTAGACGAAGCAGAAGCTAAACCAGTACCAGATCAAATACTACGTAGCTATAATGTAAATGTTAAAGATGCAAAATCTATGGCTCAAGCATTACTCTCTATGTTTAACCAGATTAACTCTAAAGAGGATAAAGACTATACGCAAAATACTCAAATAAAAAGAGTAGTAGACCTACTTAATAATGTTTCAAAAGAAAAATCTCCTGATTCTGAAACAGATCAAGCAGTAAACGAAGGAGCAACATGCTGCGGTAAATGCGGTAGAGTACACGTTAAAGGTAATTGTAAAAGACCATATTTAAAAGGAAAAGCACACTGTAGAAATAATAAATAATGAAAAAAGCAGATTTAGAAAATATAATTCTAGAAGCTTACGAAGAAGTTCTTAAAGAAAGCTTACTAGACGAATTAGAAGATTATGATGAAGATGAAAAGTCTCATAATCCTGGCCTTTCTAAACCGGAGTATAATGTAGACGATAAAGAACATTTTATATCCCAGGATCAAATAAGACCTTTAATAGTTCAAAATGAAGCAGAAGAACCAGAAGGAGAAGAAGAACCTGCTCCTGAAGAAACTCCCGATATGGATGCTCCAGAAGATACAGTATTAGAAGATGCTACCGATAAGATACTTGGTAAGTTTCCTACTGTTAGAGCAGCTATAGTAAAATTACAGACAGAAGACTTTAAAGACTTTGTAGAGAGTATTGATTGGGTATCACCTCGTCCTAGCTCTTTTAGAGTTAATTTAAAGAATGGACAAGACTACACTTTAAAATGGATGGGCGAAAGCTTTCAAGCAACTATATTAGGTAAGAGATACTACCTTAATAACATATCAGAATACCAACAAGCATTAGATAAATTAGAAGTACTATATAGAGAAGCACCAATGAGCGGAGCAGGTGAAGGAGGAGAAGTAGACACTGACACCGGCGGCGGCGGTGGTGGAGGAGGAGAATTTCCTGGAGGAGATGGAGGCGGAGCTGAAGGTGGTGATGACCTAGGAGGTGACGATATAGCAGCAGATGATGGAGGAGGAGCTGATTTATCAGATGAACCTATAGACTTTGAAGCAGGAGAAGAACCAGACGCATAATATGAATATTACAGATAAACTATATACAGAGTGGGCATGGAGATCTAAAACAGGTACTCCGTCTATTGATAACCCTGAAGATAAAGCTATTTTAAATACTTTACTTTCTGAGTTAACAGGAACAACTCTAATAGCTGAATCAGCACCTGAATACGATCAGTATCTAATGGATAATGGATTCCCAGAGATACCTCAAGCTAAAGGTACATATAGTCAACCTCAAGGATCCGGAGATATGAAAGTACATCCAGGAGATTTAGCAACGTACAAAAAGATGTTTACAATGAATGCTGGTAACCAAACAGTTGGTCCCGGTGAGTTAGCATTATACTGGTTGTATCAATTTCAAAAGAATCCTGTTGAATGCTCAGATAATAGAGGAGGATCAGATCCTGACTTAACTATTGGTAGCATAAAAGCTGAAGTTAAATCATATAAGTCTCATAACGGCAAAATTACACTAGGTAAGTTCGGTGAGCAGAAAACTAACTTAACAGTATTAACAGTAATATTCGGTATTCAAGCATTAAGTGCAGTACTTAACATGGAATCAACTAAGAAAGTAGTTAGACCTACTAGCTTTACTGTAGAAGAATTAATTGGAGCATTTGAATTTTTTATTAAAATTAAACAAGCACCAGGTTTATTAGAAGCAGCTACACAATTTGAGTTCATAAGATCTCTAAAAGAAAAAATGGAGATGGTTGATAGAGTATTAGATAACCCTGAAAATGCAAGAGATGCTGCCTCTAAAATGTTAGGTAGAATAGCAAAAGAAAAATTCTCAGTTAAACCTGGATTTGGAAACTATATTGCTTCAACTCTTAGTAATGGAGATATTCACTTTTTTCACGTAACAGAAGATAAGTTAAATGTAGACTTACTAGATAAAGTTTCTATATCTGCTGGAGAAATTAAGGTGAATTATATGGCCCTATTTGGGTAGTAATAAGTTATGGCAACAAACATAAAAAAGATAGTAGCACAAGAATACTTAAAGTGCGCTAAAGATCCTATATACTTCATGAAGAAGTACTGTTATATACAGCACCCTACTCGTGGACGTATTCTTTTTAACTTATATCCATTTCAGGAAAAAGTATTAGAGCACTTTAAAGACCAACAATATTTAATTACTCTTAAATCAAGACAGCTGGGTATATCTACTTTATCCTCAGCATATAGTCTTTGGTTAATGATATTTCATAAAGATAAGAACGTTTTAGCATTAGCAACCACTCAAGCCACAGCTCGTAACTTAGTGACCAAGGTTATCTTTATGTATGACCAACTACCAAAGTGGCTAAGGTTGAAGTCTGTTGAAAAGAATAAACTATCACTGAGACTAAAAAACGGCTCTAAGATACAAGCTAAGTCTTCTAACGCAGATGCTGCTAGATCGGAAGCTGTATCACTACTGGTAATTGATGAAGCTGCCTTTATAGATAATATAGACGAGACATTTGCTGCTGCTCAACAAACATTAGCAACGGGTGGACAGTGTATGGCACTTTCTACTCCTAACGGTATTGGTAACTGGTTCCATCAAACGTGGGAAAAAGCTGAGACCGGAGAGAATAGTTTCTTACCTATAAGACTACCATGGACAGTACATCCTGAACGTAACCAAGACTGGAGATTACAGCAAGATAGAGATTTAGGACCTAGAATGGCAGGACAGGAATGCGATTGTGACTTCTTATCCTCAGGTGATACAGTATTTGAACCAGAAGATATGACTTTCTATGATGAAACTTATCAGAAAGATCCTATGGAAAAAAGAGGAGTCGATAGTAATTTATGGATATGGGAAGGAGTTGACTATAGTAAATCATATATGGTTGTAGCGGATGTTGCAAGAGGTGATGCTACGGATTACTCTGCATTTCATATATTCGATATAGAAGAATGTCACCAAGTAGGAGAATACAAAGGTAAAATATCACCTAAAGATTTCGGAAACATACTAGTAGGAATAGCATCAGAGTATAACGATGCTCTATTAGTTTGTGAAAACGCTAATATAGGATGGGCTACCATTGAACAGATCATGGAAAGAGAATACAGAAACCTCTATTACAGTCCAACCAATAATAGAGATACAGTAGAATCCTATATGACTAAGTTTGAAAGAGATAAACTAGTCCCAGGATTTACTATGTCATCTAGAACTAGACCACTAGTTATAGCCAAAATGATCGAATACGTAAGAGATAAAGGCGTTTTGATTCAATCTAAAAGACTATTAAGTGAGATGAGAACATTCATATGGAAAAATGGAAAGGCTCAAGCACAAGATAGGTATAACGATGACTTAATTATAGCCTTTGGTACTGCTCTATATGTTAGAGACACTGCTTTAAGGTTAAGACAACAGGGAATGGATCTTGCAAGAGCATCCTTATCTTCTTTTTCAAACCTTAATGCTAGAAATCAAGCAGTGATTAAAGTTGGAAAGCCGATAGATAATCCTTATATTATAAAGACACCTGGAGGCGAAGAAGATATCTCCTGGTTGTTAAAATAGACTATTTATTAAAAACGTACATTAATGGCGGACAAATCCTTATTTGGCAGACTACGAAGATTATTTTCTAACGATATAGTTGTTAGAAATATAGGAGGTAGAGAGCTAAAGATAGCTGATGTAAATCAGATACAAACAACTGGTAGATACCAGACTAACTCACTAGTAGATAGATTTAGTAGACTCTATATCTATAATAACAAGAATATTTTCAACCCTAATCTTAACTATCAAACGTTAAGAATACAGTTATACTCTGATTATGAAGCAATGGACACTGATCCAATAATTGCTTCTACATTAGATATTATAGCAGATGAGTCTACAGTTAAGAATGATCAAGGAGAGATACTACAGATTCAATCCTCTGATGAAAACATACAGAGAGTTCTTTATAATCTATTTTACGACGTTCTTAACATAGAATTTAACCTATGGTCCTGGACACGTCAAATGTGTAAGTATGGAGATTTCTTCTTAAAGTTAGAGATATCTGAAAAATACGGTATCTATAATGTGCTTCCTTACACTGTATACCATATGGTGAGAAGAGAAGGTGAAGATCCTGAAAATCCTGCAAAAGTAATATTTCAATTAGATCCTGATGGATTAGCTTCTTCTCAGCATCCAAACTACTTACCTAAGAGACAGAACGATAGAAGAGTAATAGACTTTGATAATTACGAAGTTGCTCACTTTAGATTAATATCAGATACAGCTTACCTACCCTACGGTAGATCATACATTGAACCAGCTAGAAAGATATACAAACAAGTTACTTTAATGGAAGATGCGATGTTAATACACCGTATAATGAGAGCACCAGAAAAGAGAATGTTCTATATTAACGTAGGTAATGTACCACCTAATGAAGTAGAGCAATTCATGCAAAAGACCATGAATCAAATGAAAAAGACTCCTTATGTAGGAGAAGATGGTCAATACAACCTTAAGTTTAATATGCAGAATATGATGGAAGACTTCTATCTACCTGTAAGAGGAGGTGATACTTCTACTAGAATAGAAACTACTAAAGGTTTAGAGTATGACGGTACAAATGATATAGATTACCTATTAAAGAAGATGTTTGCAGCTCTTAAGGTTCCAAAAGCTTATTTTGGGTATGAAGGAGAATTAAGCGGTAAAGCTACTTTAGCAGCAGAAGATATAAGATTTGCAAGAACAGTAGAAAGAATACAAAAAATAATGGAATCAGAGCTAACCAAGATTGCTCTAGTACATTTATACTCTCAAGGATTTACAGGTGAAAGTTTAACTAACTTTGAAATTAAGTTAACCACACCGTCTATTATATTCGAACAAGAGAAAATAGCACTACTTAAAGAAAAGGTAGATTTAGCTGCTCAAATGTCAGATTCTAAGTTATTCTCTTCAGATTACATATATGAAAAGATATTTGATTTATCTGAAGACTCTTATATGGAAATGAGAGACCTAGTTAGAGAAGACTCTAAGAGAGCATTTAGAATAGCCCAAATAGAAGGAGAAGGAAACGATCCTGCTAAGTCTGGCACAACATACGGTACTCCACATGATTTAGCGTCTATGTACGGTAGAAGATCAACATCTACACCTAAAGGTGCAGGAGAAGACGAAGTACCACAGGGATATGAAGAACAACCTGATTGGGATGAATCTGGACCAGAAGGGGGAAGACCAAGAGAAAAGGCTTCTTTATATGGAACTAACGATGCTCTAGGAGGCCGTGACCCATTAGGTGTTCATGGAATGCATGGAGGATTTGATTCCGATAATGATAAAGTAGCAGAAAACTACAAAACAAACGCAATCTACTTAAGGAACAAAGATCTCTTTAAGGATATAGTATTCAAAAAGCAAGATACAAAAGAATCTCAAATGCTTAGTGAAGACAATATTAAAGATTTAGAGAATTAATACATATTTATATATAGTAAACGTATACAATGAGGATAAAACATTCAAAGTATCGCAATACTGGTTTAATATACGAATTGCTTGTAAAGCAAATTGCTTCTGATGTACTTAACAATACTGAATCAGACGCTATACAAATATTAAAAAAGTATTACAGCGGTAAGACTACTTTAGCAAAGGAATACAAACTATACGAATTTGTCGTTAAAAACAATTCAGTAACTCAAGCTAAAGCAGAAACTATCATTTCTACTATTACAGAGGTGTCAAGAAAATTTGATCAGAAGATACTTAAAGAACAGAAGTATGCTTTAATATCAGAAATCAAAAGTAAATATAATATCGACGAATTTTTTACTGTCGATGTAAGAGACTATAAAGCACTAGCGTCTCTATACTGTTTACTAGAAGCTCAGAATAATACTAATTTAGTTGACCCTAATTTTTTAATTAGCAATAAAACTACTTTACTAGAGCATTTAACATCTAAGAAACAAAATGAAGATGATGTAAAAGATTCTCTTATAGAGCAATATTCTAAATACGATAAAGATTTAAAGCTTTTGACATTTAAGATACTATTAGAAAAGTTTAATGAGAAGTACTCAGATTTACTTCCACAACAAAAGAATATACTAAAAGAATTTATAACATCTGTTAATTCAAGTAAAAAACTATTTACATTAGTAAATAAAGAATTAAAGAAAATCTCTGAAGAAGTAAAAAAAGCAGGAGATAGAATTACAGATGATATTATTAAGATAAAATTAGATGAAGTATCAAAGAGTATAAAACCTCTTAAAGCTACTGAAAAAGTAAACGATACTCATTTAGTTAATTTGATGCAGTACTATGATCTAGTCAACGAGTTAAACAAATTATGACCCGTTCAAGCTTAAGAGAACTAGTACGAGAAGTAATGCAAGAGTTAGATGAAGTAAACGCTACAAGTAGTGGCGGAGCATCATTTACAGCTGGAAGTGGAGCACAATATGCCTCACCAAAGTCATTCGGAAAAGCAACAAGAGCTAAAAAAACTCTTACCAAATTAGGTTTCAAGCAGGTCAGTCGTCCTAAACGGCCATCACATACAAAAGGATTTGATTATTTATAAACAATGAGACAAGTAACAGTAACAGAAAAGTACAGAGCCGTGTTAGAAGGTAATATGGCAAAAGGTGAATTCGTAAGACAAATGAGACTTGCACACCCACAACACATAACTCAGTTCAACGGATTCGATGACTCAGTTCAAATTCTTAAAAATAGAGGTTTACTATTTGAAGAAAAGAAAAAAGCTGTAGTAATAGAAGAAGTTAAACCAGAATCAGCTGCATTACCATATAATGATGAAGCATTCCAAAGAGGTATTAGATACGAACTAAATGCTAAAGGAATAGAAGTACATGCTGGAGCGAATATAAAACTAGAGGACTATGAAGCTGCAAAAGATTTATCTCATAAGAACCTAGCTAAAGACCCAATGCACTACCTTAATCTTATCTCAGGAGAATCTTCTAAAGTGGATAAACACGACAGAGAGGTACCTATTAAAAGAGGAGAAGGTAAAGTTGATGTATTTAATGGTATGAAAAAAGCAAATCTTAAAGAAAATAAAGCTGAATTAGCTAAACTACTTAAAGAAGGTAAACTACAAGATTTAGCAGATAGATTAGGTATCCCAGTTGAGAGACTTAAAGGAGCATCTGATAGATTAAGAGAGATTGAAAAAGACGATGCAGCTGAACAAGCTAGTAAAGTAGAGGCTATGAAAGCAATTATAGATGAAGAGCCTAATGAAGTAGGAAATATAGACAGATTAGGAAATCCTAAAGCTGATCATGATAGTAACTATACTAAAGTAAGAGAAGAAGAAGCAGGACAAATGGTTGACGAACATGAATACCAATTTTTTAGTTTAGTCTTTGAGGGTAAATATGATGATATACTTGATGAATATATGACAAGTGATCAATTTAAAGCTGATGAAAGAGAGTTACAGGATTCTAAAAACGTATCCAATACATTTGATGTAAAGTATATAAGCGAATGGGAAGACTATATCAAACAGTTTGAAGCTAACAACTACGACTCTTTAACAGAGAAGAAAGGAAAAGATCTAGACGGAGACGGAGACGTCGACGGAGACGATTATAAGCATGCTAAAGATAAAGCTATAAAAAAAGCCATGGGAAAAGATGATAAGAAAGATGAGCAGTTAAAAGAAGCTATCAAAAAAATTATAAAAGAATCTTTATTAACTGAAGCAGCTACTGCTAGACTATCTGATATTGCAGACAAGTACGGAGACTATAAAGGTATGCAAGTAGTAGTAAATGACCTAGAAAATATTGTAACAGATATGGAAGGTTATTTTGCTAAAGTTAGAGATAGAGTTCAAGGTTCTATGGATAAAATAGGACAGATAGAAACCCCAGATGGAATGAAAGTTGGAGCATTTTTAGCACCAGCTATTGAAGCAGCATTCTTTAGAGATCTTAACCCAGTACGAAAATTATCAGCTAAAGATATTAAACTACCTCAAGTAGCATCAATTTCATCAGCTGACGTAGCTGCTGCAAGAGCAGGAGGAGATATCGAAGAACAACCAAAACAAACTATGTTTGGTATAAACGAAAAAGGAGAGTTTAAACTAAGAAAAGACCTATAAGAATATGGCACAACTATTAGTAGACGTTACCCCATTTAAATCAGTACTTAGAGAGTCTAAAGAAAGACCAGGAGTATATGAAGTTGAGGGTGTTATGCAGAGAGCAGTTGCAGAGAACCAAAACGGTAGAGTTTATTCTAAAGCTATACTAGAAAGAGAAGCTTCTAAGTACATAAAAGAATTTGTAGAAAGAGGAAATGCCTTTGGGGAGTTAGATCATCCTGAAACACCTGTAGTATCACTTAAGAATGCTTCACACATAGTAAAGAAGCTATATTGGAAAGGAAACGACCTAATGGGTAAGATTGAATTACTAAACACACCAGCAGGTAATATAGTAAAAGAAATAGTTAAAGCAGGACATACAATTGGTATCTCATCTAGAGGTACTGGATCTGTAAATCAGACTAACGAAGGACAACTAGAAGTACAAGCAGACTTTGAATTAGTATGTTGGGACTTTGTATCTAATCCTTCTACACATGGAGCATTTATGAACCCTGTAGCCTTACAGGAGAGTAAAACTAAAGCAAGTAAATTTGCTAAAGTACATAGTGTAATTAACGATATACTAAGATCGTAAGTTAAATATTATTGTTTTTGTAATACTTATATATTTATATAAGAATATACAGTCACTATACTGTATGAATTACATTTATTAACTTCATATTACGATTTCAATAATCGTACGAAACCACAAACATTTTATAATGAGCAAAGATTTATTCAAGCAAGCTATTGCTGAAGCTAAATCTGTGAGAGAAGCTGCAATTGCTAACGCTAAGGAAGCTTTAGAAGAGTCTTTGACACCTCACCTTAAAGACATGTTAGCTGCTAAACTTCAAGAAATGGAAACATCAGAAGAAGTAGAAGAAGCAAAACATGACGATAAGGACGAGTCTATCGAAGAAGCTCCTAAAAAAGACGAAGCAGAAATCACAGAAGAAGTACCAGCACAATTTGCTGAAGAAGAAGAAGTAGAAGCCGACGATGATTCAGAAGAATCTGAAGAGGAAGCTCCTATTGAAGAGCCGGTTGAAGAACCAGCTGACGACTTGCCAGACGGAGATGAGGACATTTCAAAACTATCAATTGATCAATTCAAAGACATAGTTAGAGATTTAATCGCTCAAGAAGGTGGACACGGAGAAGAAGAACTTCCCGTAGACGACATGGATGGTGGAGATATCGAAGGCATGGGTGATGAACCTAGCTTAGAAGACCCAGCATTAGATGGCGCAGAAGAAGAAGAAATCGACTTAGATGAACTTCTTAGAGAATTAGAAGCTGAGACTTCAGAAGAAGTAGCAGAAGCTAAAGACGAAGACAAAGACGAAAGTGTAGAAGAAGCTAAAAACGAATCGTGTGACAAATGCGGCGAAGTCCATGAAGGATCTTGCGGTAAGAAACATGAAGCAGTTGAAGCTGATCTTAATGAAGCATTAGAAACTATTGAGATATTAAAGAAAGACCTTAATGAGGTTAATCTTTTAAACTCTAAGTTACTTTATGTTAATAAGATCTTTAAATCTAATGATCTTTCAGAAAGTCAAAAAGTTAACATTATCGCTGCTTTTGATAAAGCGGAGAGTGTTAAAGAGGTAAAATTAGTTTTCGAAACTGTTTCAGATAGTGTAATTGGCAAAAAGGAATCTGCTAAGACTATCAAGGAATCAAAAACTAAATTAGGCATGGCTTCTAAAGCCGGTGGAACAACAGCTGCTAAACCAGAAGTAATTTCTGAAGTATCTGACACAGTTAGAAGAATGCAAAAATTAGCCGGAATTATTACAAATTAACAATTAACAATTATTATTTATCATGGAATTAAACCAATTATTAGAGAGCAGCAACAACTACAAAAGTATGCAAGCTGACTCTGTAAAACTTGCTGAAAAGTGGAGTCAATCTGGTTTGTTAGAAGGTATATCTGATGAGAAAGTCAAAAACAACATGGCTGTCATCCTTGAAAACCAAGCTAAACAAGTCGTTGCTGAAGCTAACAACACTAACGTAGGTGGAGGATCTTTCTCTGCAGGCGCTGGTGAGCAATGGGCTGGAGTCGTCTTACCTTTAGTAAGAAAAGTATTCGCTCAAATCGTTGCACAAGATTTTGTATCTGTACAACCAATGAATTTACCTTCAGGTCTAGTATTTTATTTAGACTTCAAATATGGAGACTCTAGAAATGGAAGAGCTGCTGGTGACAACCTTTACGGTAACGTAACTGAAGCTGGAACAAAAATGGCTAAAGACGTTGACGCATCTGGAGGTCTTTACGGAGCTGGACAGTTTGGATACACTATCAATAGTTCATCTGCTGCTGTACAAGAAGCTGCTGGAGCTGCAAGTTCTGCATCATTACACTATGACGCTGACCTTAACCCATCAGACTACTACACTATTACTAAATCAGTATCAGGATTGAACGCTGACTTAAAAGGTGTAAGAGCATTTAGATTATTATCTGCATCTACTGACGTAACTATACCTAAGTATACTACAGTATCTGGAACTGACGTAACATTCGTTATTGCTAAATCCTCTACTACTGTAGATGCTAACTTAACTGGATCGTTAGTATACCACAAACAACCAGTTGATAATGATAGAGGTGATTTCGAAGCTGACTCTGCAAGAGCAGTAGATACTTCTATTCAAATACCTTCTATTGATGTTAAATTAGCTAGTGAAGCAATTGTTGCTAAAACTAGAAAATTAAAGGCACAATGGACACCGGAATTTGCACAAGACCTTAACGCTTACCACAGTATTGATGCTGAAGCTGAATTAACTTCTTTATTATCTGAATATATCTCTATGGAGATCGATTTAGAGATTTTAGACATGTTAATCCAAGACGCTAACACTACTGAAAGATGGTCAGCTAAGTCTAACAAAAACTGGAGCGGAACTGCATGGGCAACTAGCGCAGTAGACGGTGGTGGATTCTACAATACTCAAGGACAATGGTTCCAAACATTAGGAACTAAAATCCAAAAGGTATCTAACAAGATTCACCAGAAGACTCTTAGAGGTGGTGCAAACTTCCTAGTATGTTCTCCAAACGTTGCAACTATCTTGGAATCAATTCCTGGATATGCTGCTAACACTGATGGAGATCAGCAAGAGTTCAATATGGGTGTACAAAAAGTTGGTTCGTTAGCGAACAGATTTAAAGTGTACAAGAATCCATACATGAATGAGAATATTATCCTAATGGGATACAGAGGTTCACAATTCCTAGAAACAGGAGCTGTATATGCACCTTATGTACCATTAATGATGACTCCTCTAGTATATGACCCAGAGACTTTCACTCCAAGAAAAGGTCTTATGACAAGATATGCTAAGAAGATGATCAGACCAGAATTTTACGGTAAAATCTTTATTTCGGACGTAGCTTCGATCTAATTTTACATAAATTCTTAATAAGAAAGAGAGGTCCTAACGGGCCTCTTTTTTTTTGTACTATTTATATAAAACGGTAAGGTATGGCAGATATTAAAATATGGGACGGTGCAGCTACATTCACTGCTGGCATGACCCCATTTGGATTTTACGATAGCGACACTGAATTTCAAAGAGATGCAGTTAAAGTTGCTCAGTACTGTAGTAGAAAACTAGGGTACCCAATGATGGATGTTGAATTAACATCTGGATCTTTCTTTGCAGCATTCGAAGAGGCTATTACAAGCTACGGAAACGAAGTATATCAATCATTAGCAGCAAACCAATTTGGTAATTTAGCTGGAATGAGTGGTGGTAGTGCAATAAACACTACATTAATCAAAGTTTCTCTTGAGAATATGATAAGAACTTCCAATCAATACGGTATGGAAGCAGGAGTAGGTGGATTTACCACAATGCATACTGGCTCTCTATCATTATCGCAATCAGTACAGGAATACGACTTAACTCAATGGGCTGTTGATCAAGGAATCACAGGAAGTATTGAAGTAAGAAAAGTATTCTATGAAGCACCACCTGCTATAATGAGGTATTTTGACCCTTATGCTGGTACCGGTACAGGAGTACAGTCTTTAATGGACGCTTTCGACTTTGGATCTTATAGTCCTGGTGTGAACTTCCTACTAATGCCTGCTTCTTATGATATATTAAAGACTCAAGCAATAGAATTTAATGATCAAATAAGAAAATCAGCATATTCATTTGAAATAATTAACAATAAACTACAAGTTTTCCCTATTCCAAAGAAAGCAGGTAAGTTAAGATTCGAATTTTACAAAAGACAAGAAAAAACATACATAGATGATGGGCTACAGATAGATGCTGGGGCATCAGGGGGCACTTTAACAGGTGGAGGAGGAGAACAAATGACAACTAACAACCAAATCACTAACTTAGCTAACGTACCAACAAAGAACCCGGTGTATAAAGAGATTAACTCTATTGGTAGACAGTGGATCTTTAAGTATACAGCTACTTTATGTAAAGAAATACTTGCATACGTAAGAGGAAAGTACCAAACAGTACCAGTACCTGGCTCAGAAGCTACTTTAAACCAAGCAGACTTGTTAGCTGATGTAAGAAGTGAGAAAGAAGCATACGTAACTGAATTAAGAGAGCTATTAAACAAAGCATCACTTAGCAGTCAGTTAGAATTACAAGCAACACAAACTAAATACATAGGAGATGCCCTTCAAGGTGTGCCTATGGGTATATTTATAGGATAATGAAGTTAATGCAAATACTTTGCGAAGTAGAATACTCTACATATGAAGCTATGGTACAGGTAATGTACGAAGACGGTAGTGATAAGACACAGATAGTTGATCTTATCAGAGCTTTACCCGGTATTACCACTGTAACAGTAGCTGATAGTACAATGGAGAACGTTGAAACATTAAAAATTAAACTTATTACACAAAAAAGTGCAGAAGAAGCTTTTGAATCTCTTAAAAAAACAGCTATGTCAAAGTATCCTAATGTAAAACTTGTTAAAATAGGTGAACAAACAATAGAAAAAGTATAATGCTATTTGGATCTAACAAAGACTTTAACTTATTAGTAGGTATCAACAGAGAACTGCTTAAAGACATAGTAGAACAAGAGATACTGTACTATAAGTATAATATAGAAGATACAGAAGTAAATATATACGGAGAAGGGCTAGTAAAATCATTTTTAGAACCGTTAAAGCTCAATTGCCTTATAACCAGAGGCGACCAAGTAGTAACATCAGATGATTTCGGACCTGATCTTAATAGAGACGCATCTTTTGCTATGTTAAGACGTGATTTCGAAGACGTATCAGTAGTACCTGAGATAGGTGATATATTAAATTGGCAAGAAGACTACTATGTAGTAGATACTATTAGAGAGAACCAATTATTCCTTGGGAGAGATAAGAGTTATAACTTATCTGAATACGGAAGTCAATTTGGTACATCAGTATCGCTAATTTTAGAGTGCCACATGACCAGAAGAGAGCAGACTGGTATAACATTTGCTCAAAACGTTGAATATTAATTATTATGAAAATAAAAGACATTTTAAAAGAAGCTGACGACTGGAAACAAGATAGTACAGACTTTAAAACTAAGGTTACCGGTAGAGACAAAACAACTGGAGCAGTAAGTTGGGATGTTAAGTATACACCATTAATATCACTTGCTGAAAACATAGAAGAGTCTTATGAAGACTTTAAAGAGGTAACTCGTAAATACCCGTCAGATGTAAAGTTAGAACAACTGTTTAAAGTGTTTACTAGTTTCAAAAGAGCTTATAAAATGCATATAAATAGGAAATATGCCAAATAATAAACCTTTACCTAAGTCTCAACAACAATTATCTCAAGACTCTATAAAAACTTATGGGGTTGAAGCGTATAGTGGCTCTAAGCAACCTGTACAAGACAATAAAAAGAGAGAATTGCAGAGATCAGTAAAGGATGACAATGTAAAACGGTTCACTTTAGGGTTAAGAGATATAGATGAGTCTATATTCTACTACTTTAACAATGTAATTAAACCTTCTGTGATGCAAAACAATGCTCAAAAGACAGTACCAGTGTTATACGGATCACCAGAACGTTGGCATGCAGTACAAAAAGAAGGATTCTATAGGGATAAAAACGGAAAAATACAGTTGCCTTTAATAATGGTTAAAAGAGACAGTATCGAGAAGAATAGAGCCCTTGGTAATAAGATGGATGCTAACAATCCCACACAATTTGGTGTGTTTGAAAAGAAATGGAGTAAGAAAAATGTATATGATAGGTTCTCTGCTTTAAACAGCAGGTCTATTGTTAAGGAATACCAAGGAGTAGTAATGCCTGACTATGTAAACGTAGTATACTCATGCGTTATATTTACTCAGTATATAGAACAAATGAATAAACTAATAGAAGGTATTAATTATGCTTCTGATGCGTACTGGGGAGACCCTGATAAGTTTAGCTTTAGAGCAATGATAGACAATTACACTACTTCTACTACTTTAAATCAAGGAGAAGATAGAACAGTAAAGACGGAATTTAATATAAACTTATTAGGACACATTGTACCAGATGGAATTAACACTCTACCACAAGGATCGATGAAATTCTCTAATAAAGCAGCTGTATTTTTTGGTACAGAAGTTGTTGGTAATATTAATGACTTATAATATTTATAAATGGGAAGATATTCATCAACAAGAATAAATTCTAGAACAGTAAGATTTTACGATCGAGCTGCAAGTAGAATAATACAAGTACAAGAAGCTATGAGTCCAGAACAGAAAGCATATACAGCATTAAATAATGCATTTTCGTCAAATAATACAACTGTATCCATTAGTGATCCGGTAGTTACTTTCCAAGATATATCATTCGCTACAGTACCAGCAGGTTTTCCTGCAGTACAAAAGGATGATTTTACCGTCTATGTGAACGGAATAGCAGCAGAAGTCGATGCTATGGATTCAATCACAGATGATGGTACAAATGTTATAATAACTTTTAACAGTAATTTAAACTTTAGTTTAGATTCTGATGATGAATTTATGATAACAGGAAAACTAATTAGCTAATGGCATTAATTAAATGGAAACAAATTAGTGGCAATCTAGGAACCTACGGTAATCTTACCGGTTCTTTTAATGTATCCGGGTCTATTAATGTTAATGGGCAAGAAGTAGGTACAGGTAAACTAGATGAAACTACTTTTAACTCTTATACATCCTCAAATGATACTAGAGTAACTTCTTTAGAAGGTTTTAGTTCATCTTTAGATGCTACTTTCGCTACTGATGCACAATTAAGCAGTCTTTCTAGCTCTTTAGCAACAGATATAACTTCACTACAGGGTTTTAGTGCATCTTTAGATGCTACTTTCGCTACTGATGCACAACTTACAAGTATATCTAGCTCTTTAGCATCATCAATCTCTTCAATCTCTACAGACTTTGTCGATATAACTAACAAACCAACACTTATATCCTCATCAGCTCAAATAGACTTAAGTCAAGCTATAGGAACAGCACCTCTAGCCCTTACTGCTTCGTATGCTATATCAGCTTCTCACGAAATTACTTACGAATTATCTTCTTCTCATGCAGTTCAAGCTGATTCTGCATCGTTTATAGCAGATTCTTTTATATCTTCATCAGCAGCCAGACAAGGATTTAGTGCTACCACTACGACCTTTAATGGTAATAGAATAATTTCTCAAGATCAACTACCTTCTATGTTTTCCAGCTCTTTTAATCCTGGAACAAGTGGTAGTTTAGTAGAATTTATTGAAAAAATCTTTTATCCAAATACAGCACCATCATTTACTTCTAATGCGAACGTGAATATAGCTGAATTCCTTACTTCTGGTTCCTCCATACATACCTTAACCGCCAATGATCCGGAAGCACAAGTAATTACTTTCTCCGCTCAAGCTTCTTATACTGACGGATTCGTCAAAGTTGCTTCGAATGGTGCTGTAACTTTATTAACTTCCTCTATAGTTGAATCATTTAACACAGTAGATAGAGGAGATAGCCAATTAGCTCATCAAGTACCTGTAAAAGCAACAGATTCTTTCGGAGCATCTATAAACCAGACACTATACATAGATGTTACTGCAAACTCTGCACCGGTATTCAGAGAAACATCTGTTGGCGGTAATACTATAACATCTTTTACAGCAGCAAGGAATGAAAATGCTTCAACTGGAGAGATAACCAAACTATATTTCACAGATGCTAACAGTGATAGTATAACTATTACATCTAGCTCTGTACCAGGAGGTCATTTTAGTATAACTAAATACGGTACTTATGTAAGTATAGCACAAGCCACAGGATCTTTAGACTTTGAAACAACTTCTTCCTATAGTTTTTCAATATCAGCTTCTGATGAACACTTTATAGCAGGACAAGACACAGATGCAATAGCTACTCTACCTATTACTATTAACGTAACAGATAATAACGTACCGACTTTTAATAATCAAACAGTAACAGGGTTTAGTGAAGATGAAAACGATGGAGACAGTACAAAGCAACTATCTGCAACAGATCCTGAAGGTGATACAATAGTATTCACTAACTTTACTTTAGCAGGTCTTGTTTTAGACGGTACACCGGTAAGTATCGGTACCTATACAGGAGTAAGTCAAGCAGATCCGGATGAAGATTCATTTCAAATGAGCTCTACAGGTGCTGTAACTAGAAAAGGATCTCAATTTATCAATTCTGACCTAATTAACTCCTATATCTACTCAGCTTCAGTATCAGATGTATTTAACACAACATCTGCATCAGCAGCAATTACAATTTCAATAGCAGACGATGTAGCACCATCATTAGGTGGTATAGTAGCATTCTACGGCATAGAATCAGCTGTAGACGGAGATGCTGTATTCGATAACTCAGATGGGTTTTCAGGAACTACTTCTCAATTTACTTCTAATCAATCAGTAACATGGACAGTTAATCCTAGTTCCGACTTTGCAGTAGACAGCTCAGGTAATTTAACATTTAATAGAGATATATCAGGGTCAAGTGATGTAGGAGGAGGAACATTGAACGGTTCAGTAACAGGATCTAATGCTTTTAGTACAACAGTACAGAATACATTCACAGTTAATATAACTAATAACGTTGGACCTTCGGTATCTACTCAAGCTCAAAGTTCTAACCTAAATACTAACGGAGCTAGAGTTGGTAACTATGTCTACCAGTTTACTTTCTCAGATACAGAGAGCGACAGTATAGATACAGGAAGTTTAACTTGGACTTCAACAGCAGCTTTATCAGCTTCTTGGGTTAATGATACTACTTTAAGAATATTTCCTACAGCAAGTATAGAAGCAGGCACATATAACTTTACAGGATCGGTAAAAGATGATCAAGGATTTGAAACTTCTTTATTTGCTGATCCATTTACTATAAGTCAAGCACCTATTGGCTCTTTAACTACTAACGGTTCATTCTATATAATAGAAAGTGCAGAAAGTGGAGCACAAATTAAAACAAACTCAAATGGAAGAACAGGTACTCAAGGAGACTTAGGAGTATCTTACTCACCAACATATAATTCAGCAGCAGTAGCATCATTTACTTCTTCTAATGCTTCTATAGCAGTAAACAGTAGTGGGAACTTAACTATAGGAGTTAATATTAGCGGTTCTGCTACAACTTCTGGAGATAGTATAACATCCGATATTACTTTTAGAGACCAGTACGATAATATAGGCTCTGGAAGTATTACAGTCAATGTAGCAGCTAACCAGGCACCAACAGCAGTATTTTCTAACTATACAGCTAACTTAACTGCATCTATAATGCCAAACACTAGGTTAGTAGATATAACCATATCAGATTCAGAAAGTGATACTCCATTCTCGATGTCTATATCAGGAGATATAGGGAATTTAAAAGCAGTACCACAAAATGCTGATTCTTCTTCTTATCAAATTCAAAATATAAACAGAATATATACAGGGTCTACATATAACTATACAGCATCAATATTTGATAACTTTGATGAAACTAGATCTTACAATGAATCTTTTGAAACAAGAGACCAATTAGGTACAACATATTTTTATGGTTGGAAAAATACTTCTCCAAGCAGTGAAGCTACTTTCTTAGCAGGTGCTACAGGAAATGTATCTGGAACTCCAATAACCTCAGGATCTTTAATAGCAATGTTACAGAGTGGAAGTATAGGGGCTAGTTCGTTTACTCCTTCTACTGTACCATTAAAAGTTAGTCTATTTAAAAGTGGTGCTCTAGAAAATTTATCTAGCAGTAATGGTATAAGTTCTATTGGATCAATAAACTTCTCACAGACTGGTTCAATACTAATGGTAGTGTTCCCTTCACAGTCGTTATTAGCAAATAAACCAGGTGCAATGTATGATGGTTCTCTACCAACAGGAGTGGATGAAGTAAACCAGTATTATTTATACCAAGACAACACAGTTGGAATTGATGGAGTATCTAATTCAGGTATTTACTATTTTGACACAGAGGATTATGTAGAGGGACATAAAAGATGGGGGATGATATACCAAGAACAGTATAATTCAAGTGCAGCTACTTATCATTTAATAGCTGACGAACAAACATATAGTTAATAGATGGCAATAACAGCAGGAGATATTTATGTAAGGTCAGGGAATGCAGGAGCATTTACTCAGGTTACTTATGTACAAGGAGGATGGATAACTGTTGCCTCTGGATCAAACATGACTACCTTAGATCCTACTAGACTTACTGACGGCCAAGTAGTATATGTAAGATCAGAAGACCAGACTTACGTTTGTAACTATTACACTGCTTTTGTAACTCCAGGCTATTCCGGATTTTCTAACTCAGCTTCATTTGAAGAATTTAATTTTCCAAGTTCAGCAGGAGCAGGAGCAGACATTACAGGAGTAACAGCAGGTACAGGTTTAGCAGGAGGAGCAACTTCTGGTAACGCTACTGTGTCATTGAATACTGGATCAGCACATTTTATTACTGGTTCGATAAATTTAAATGTATTTCAACAAACAGGATCTATTTTTTCTACAACAAATACTATAGAAGTAACTGGATCATTAACTATACAAAGAGGAACATCAGGAGACGCTTTAGCAATATATAGCGGGGCATCTAAAACATTTAGCGTAACTCAAGAAGGCACCTTAAGATTAGCTACACAATCTGGTACTCCAACTGCTGTTGCAGGAGGAATTTACCTAGATAGTAATTATAATCTGTTCATAGGTTCAGAATAGGAAAAAACAATATATTTATAATAAATTAAAACCCCTTATTTAAAACAAACTAATTATTATGGCAAGTTGGAAAAAAGTCGTCGTTTCCGGATCAGCAATATCTCAGCTATCAAACGACCTAAATTACATCAGTGCTGCAGGACAGAATATTCTTTCCAGCTCAGCACAAATCGCTACAGATATTTCAGGTTCGTTCGTCTCTGCCAGTAGTGCTTTAAATACTAGAATAGATAACATTACTAGTACGATTACATTATCAGCAGACACAGGAACTAACGATACCTATACAACAGGCGAAACACTAACCTTCTCAGGAGGAAATGGAATTGACACTGTAGTAACAGACAATAACATCGCAATTAACGGAGTAGCAGGATTAGTTTCTGGTTCAGGTCAAATTGCAGCTTTAGTTGAAGCAGCTAGTGATTCAAATACATTTACAGATGCAGATCATAGTAAATTAAATGCTATTGAAGCTTCTGCAGATGTGACAGACGCTACTAATGTAACAGCAGCCGGAGCCTTAATGGATTCTGAAGTAACGGATTTAGCCGGTATTAAAGGAGTAACAATTTCTACTCTTCAAGTAAAACCATCTGAAGGTGCTTTTGCAAATGGAGATAAAACAAAGTTAGATGCAATCGAAGCTTCTGCAACAGCAGATCAAACTGATGCAGAGATTAGAACAGCTGTCGAAGCTGCTACTGACTCAAATGTATTCACTGATGCAGATCATTCAAAACTTAACGCAATCGAAGCTAGTGCGGATGTAACAGATGCTACAAACGTTACTGCTGCCGGAGCTTTAATGGATTCAGAATTAACTTCTATCGCAGATGTTAAAGCATTAAATCAAAGTTTAGTTACTGGAGCTTCACCAACATTTGTTGGATTAACTTTAACAGGTAACTTAGAAGTACAAGGTACAACTACAACAATAGATTCAACAACGATTGAATTAGGAGACAATATATTAGCAGTAAATGGAACTGGAGCAGTATTAGGTGGTCTACACGTAAATGATGCAAACGGTCCAGCATCTGGATCTATCTTATGGGATGGAGCAAATAACAGATGGATTGCAGGAGCTTCTGGATCAGAAAAAATATTAGCTGTATTAGATGGACAAGGTTTAATATCTTCTTCAGCTCAAATATCAGGTGATATTTCAGGATCTTTTGTATTAACATCAGCTTCATTAGCTGCAGATATAGCAACAAATGCCGCATCAATAGCATCCTCAACAAACACAATTACTTTATCAGCTGACTCTGGTACTAATGATACTTACACAACAGGTGAAACTTTAACATTCGCAGGTGGTAACGGAATAACAACAGTAGTAA
>TARA_R110001606_G_scaffold33730_4_pt1 | contig 21160 bp, 8 predicted proteins | sample TARA_R110001606 | Tara Oceans TARA_R110001606 (sample SAMEA4398315) | marine metagenome | biome: Polar Biome; feature: [SRF] surface water layer (ENVO:00010504); material: water (ENVO:00002006), including particulate matter (ENVO:01000060) such as... | depth 5 m | reverse complement strand
AGGAGTGCTTTCTAAGGGGTTTATAACTGCAGCTATAGTAAATTCATTGACAGAAAACTCATTTTTTAAATCAAATCTATCGTCAGTTCCGTCAAATTCAATATTTTTACCTACAAGCCTAGGTCTTCTAGTCCCAATTGTTTGAGCAGCGTCATTACCCTGTGAGGACTGGTCTCTCCAAAGGCTTATTGCACCACCAGCTTCAGTTATTCCCGTGTCATTTTTTAACCACAACTGAAGCCCAGCGACATCTCCTATGTTAAATTCTGGAGCGTTGTAGCTTGTAGAATAATGTATGGATAAATTTGCACCAATCATTACTTACAAGTAAACATATCAGTAGCTGTAGTCCCTGTAGCCCAAACTCTTGTCACCCATATAGGGTGTACAATTCCTTGAGCAATATTTGTTAATGTAACAGTATCACCATCTAAGGTATTTATTTTAATACTGCCTGTAGTACCTATGTAAAGTAGTCCAGGTTTGCAATCAACAGTATCAGAAGCTGTTACTGAAGACATTCTTGTTACATATGAGGCGTTTTTTTCTAGTGCCATAATTTATATTTTATATGTGTTACAATCTTTTGTTATTTCTTTTAAATATTCTCTTATGATATGTTTAGCTGTGTCATCATTAGTAACAAAATTATATTCATCTTCATCAGTTTTAGAACAAATAATTTCGTTACTGTACACATCCAAACCTGTAAGTGTGTTTGTTCTGTCTACACGATTATTATAAAAATACTCTCTAATCAATGAAAGTATATATATTTTTTTTAAAAGTTTTTTATTTCTATTTTTATTTCCTAACTCTAACTCTAGAAGATTAGAAAGTTTAACTATATGACAGGTGATAAAAGCATCTGCTTGGTCATCGCTATCTATAACACTTTCTAACGAAGGATAAGAATAGTTGTCTACTGTGCTTTGGTCATATGTATTACCTACTGTTAAAGACCTAGCACATTCTACACATCCAGAACCTCCCTGTACTGCATACTCTCCTGAAGCTATTGTAGTATCTGTAATATGAGCCATTAATCACAACAGTTTTTAGAGGTTACAGCAGCAGCTACTGCTTTATCAAATAGTTCTCCAGCACATGCATAATGATTAACACTAGCATTTATTAAAGAGGCTGAAGCATATGCTCCTTCCAAATAACTTTTAGCTGATTGTATTTGACAAAATATTTCGTCTTTTGTGTTTCCATTACAATCAATACAATCATTTGCTAAATCAAGAAGTAATGATTTTATTTTACAACGCAAATCTTGTTGTGCAACAAAACCTACCGTAAAACGATAGGTAGTTGATACACCGCTCTCTGTAGCTGTTATGTTAACATCTAAGAGATATACACCATCTGCCAATACATCAGTAGTTACATCTAAATCTGACAAACTAAATGTGTGATTTGCAGTGCCTGAATCACTAGGAAAATTACCTGTAACTCCAACATTAGTATTAAGGTCTTTAATACTAACAAAAGAACTACCATCATATCTACTAATAGAAAACTCATTAATAGTTACTGCGGATGGTGCTGTTGCCCACCCACCAACTCTGCTGGTGCTAGAGTTTGTTTTATCTGTTATTTTTAATTGAGTCTCGTCTGTAAGGACATCGACTTGGAATAAAAGGCTTGCCATGTTTATAACTTTATTTTACAAATATAATTTATTTTACTTAAAGAAAACTTCTTGATAGTCGAAATCTTCTTGCGACATTAACTGTCTACTTATTTTATTAAATGGTAACAGCCTAACTAAAGGCGTAGTTCCTTTCCATTCTCCTCTATCTGCATACCTTCCTTTACGCTTCATTTTTGCAAATCCAAATTCTTTTTGTGATACAGGCACACTGTATCTTGCAAGTAGCATTGCATTCTCAAATGTTTGTAGTGATGGTGGCAACATAAAGTATGTAAACTTAGGTGTGTCAAATATTAACAAAGCATCACTTACAGTTCTAGAAACAAAGTGGTATAGTGGGTCATCATCATCTTGACCAGCTGCTTTCAATGAGAACATTATTGCAGATAGCATCATTGTCATGCCCATTCCACGCAGAGCAGCATATGCAGCCTCTCTTTTATATTCAGGCATATTGCGTAGCTGTTCTATAGCTTCTTCTGTAGTTATTTGATTGTTAAGTACTTGCCTTGCAAACTTTGTAGATTCTTTTGCATACTCAGCAGCAGCTCTATAACTACCTATTTCTCTTTCGCCAAACCTATTAATTTGGTCTTTACCAAATCTATCTATAATATATGTTGGCAACCATCTCTTGTGTTGCATAAAGGCACGACCTAAAGAATACATTTGTATAAGTCTTTGGTCAGTAGGAGAATAACCTCTACCATGCGTTCCTCTTACTTTATCTTCTATTTCCGATTGTCTTGCAGCCGTAATACCAGGCATATTCTCTAATAGATTACCATTTGCATCGTAAGAGTTCCACTCTTCTTCTGTAAGCTCTCCTAAGAAAGCAGCACCTTGTATCCAGTTTTCTGAACCTTGCATTACCAAGAACAATAAGTCATCAATAGATTTGCCTGCAAAGTTTAATGTACCAGGTGTAGCAGGTACTAGGTCATATAAACTGTGAGTCATAAACGCTGTCTTTTTAAGTATAGCCATAGACTTTCTAAATGCCGTCTGTGTACCTTCAAAGTCACCCTTTAATAATTTATCTATACCCCAGAATCTAGCCTCGCCTTTAGCAAACCTTCTAGCACCTCTCTTCCTAATCTCATTGTATTTACCTATAGCTACGTTAAATATACCAGCAGGTATGTTAAGTGCTAGTGTAACATACATTGTATATTTCACAAAACCATTTACTACAGGGTCAACGCCTTTAGCTACCTTTTGTTTTTTCTGTAGTAACTGTCCTTCTTTGTATAGTTTGTTTAGGTACATAACAATATTCTTGTTACCCTCATTCTCATTTATACGAATAAGACCATCTACCAAAGGCATAAACTCAATCATACCACCAAACTTACCACCTACATTCTTAGTACCAAATGTATAATAAGTAGATTTAACGTGCTCTAATAAAGCCCTATGTATATTTTTAGTACCAAATGCTTTTGCTTTTACAGAACGGCTGTTGCTATATCTATAGAACATATTACCACCTTGCATAGCATCTGTATTAGTATTACGTAAATTAAAGTATCTGTTATTAAACTTACCATCTTCAGACATGTGCATACCTCTACGCAATCCTTCTTCTGCAAGACTTTCTAATCTTTTGTATTCTTTAATAGAGTCTACGTCTTTCAACACGGAGTTATTAATATCACCAAATCCATATAGTTTTTGGAACTCTTCAAATGGCAGTAGTATTCTTTCTCCTGTTTGTGGATTAGTTCCAAGCACTTCAACAACACCTATATCATTTACACCTCTATGTGTAAGCATAAATAAACCAAACAATCCTCTTGACTGTAGAGCCTCTAATGGACTCATCTTAATGTTAGGAATATAGTTATCACGCATTTCAGCGTTAGATATTTTCCTAGTCATTTCAGTTGCTTCTTTAAACATATTCCAATAATCTTTTTCTTCTTTAGTAAGATTTAATTGATTAATTCCTTGTATAACAGCACCATTCTTATCTCTGTAGTACGTAATTTTGTCGCCATCTTTATTCTTAATATTATCAAGTGGTCTTAAAGCTATACCATCTGCCGACTCATAGTATATATTACCATAGTAATGCTCATAGAATTCATTAGGTGCAAACTTAGCACGTATCTTTTGTAGAATAGTAAATGTTTGATTTTTAGATTCAACAAGTTTCTTATGTACATTGTTTATTTCTTCAACCTTTTCGTTAAGTTCAGATATATATGTCTTGTACTCTTCGTCAAACTTACGTTGTAAATACTGTACGCCTTCATTTCTACTATCTATATTGTTAGCCATCATGTAAGCCTGTGCTACAGATATATCCCTTGTGCCAGGCTCAGGCCCTTCGTAACCTTCTATCTTCTCTTGTATCATCTTGTGTTGGTCAAAAGTAGCACGTTGTGCCATTTCCTCTACAAGTCTGTTATACAAATCTTCAGTAGCACGATAGTCCATGCCACCAGACTGTAATATTTCTATATGGTCTTTTAATAGTTCATCAGTAAACTCATCTCTTCTTTGATAGTAAGGGACACCCTCTTTATTCTGCTCATTGAATTTTTTGTCAACAGCATTCATTAATCTTTTCTGTTCTACATAGTTATTGTAGTATGGGGTATATCTATTTACTAATGATTCATCATTAAGTATTTGAGTAACATCTCTATCAAGCAATGCAGACTCTAACCATTCTCTAAATGACTTAACATTTTCTGAGTTGTTTAGATTTTCTATGTCTATAGTTTGTTCTGCAGTTAATGGGTCTCCAGGTAATATGTCTTCTTCTTTAATACTATTTTGTATATCCTTAATAGACTTTAATGTTTCATTACCTACATTTCTTTTAAACCTACCTCTTGGCTTTCTTTCTTGAGTATCTGTTTGATTATATGTTTCAAAAGATTCTTCTGTGTAAGATTTAGGTTTAATAATGTGTTGTTCTTTAGTGTTGTATTCTTTAAAGAATTTATAATCACCTAAAGTGTCTTGCTCATTATTTTCAATGTATATAAACCCACTGCCTGATTGTGCATCAAATAATTTTACATACATAGGAGGCTCAGATTTACCTATAGCTTCGGGAGACAATGTTACTGAATTATCTGCTTCTAGTTGAAATAAATTTACATCTTCAGATATTTCTAATTCATATTTACGCTTACCATCTCTCCACTCTTGTATAGGGCCAAACTCAGACTCCATCAAAACACTATCAATCATGTCTTTTATAAATCTACGAAAGTTTTCTATAGAGTCTGTAAATCTTGAATAACCCTCCTGTATACTTAATAGGGTATTTTCAGGCATCATGTGAAGTATAGAATAAGGACTTGTGCCTAGTTGGTGTGATAAGTAATCATATTGAACAAGTAAATTAATTTCATCTTGAGTAAGATTATCTTTAAGCTCTTGACCTATACGATTTAATTCTTCTTCTGTTAAGTCTTGTGTGTACTCCTGATTAGAAACTAAACCTATACCTTCTATTGTTCTACCATCGCTAAGTACTTCATCATTCTGAAATAATGTAGCTTTATTAAAAAATTCAAGGTTGCTGTATTTTTCTACAAGCTCTTCTATTTTAGGTAGGTATGATTTTTGATTTACAGAATATAAATTTTGTAGTGCAGGAACTGTGCTGGCTGCAATAAACTCTGAGTATCTTCTTGTTATGTTAAGTAGATTGTCAGGTGTTTGTAAAAATCTTTTTTGTGATACAAAGTCCCTTATTAAATTATTATAAAGCTTAGAGTGTGTTTGATGCCATAAAGTAAGTTTGTTTATTATGGTTAAATTATGTTTTACTTTAGGACTTTCTATAAACTCTAACACTTCTGTAGACTCTTGCATACGAATTGGTTTGAATGCATTTGAAGCCTCTTCAACTATTTGTGATGATTGATGTGGAGATGATTGTATGCCATTATGTATACCCATATATGCAGTAGTGCCTAATGCAGTTTGGTTTATAGCTTCAAGGTTATACAACAATTTAAGTACATCTTTCTTATTCTTATCTAATACTATGTCTCCTAAGTTTACTGCACCGTCTGCAAAGATACCATCTCTAAATTTTTTATATGCATCATTAAATTTAGGATTAGGCTTACGCTTACCGTCCTGCATAAGAAATGGTTTTACACTTGTAACCTTGCCAAATAAAGAACGCATTACAGTAGCTCTATCAGGTTTTGTTTCGTATTGTTGTTCAAACAAACTAAGTGATTGTGACAACCTAGTGTATTCTTTATATACAGGAGATTTAAACAACGTAACAATGTCTTGGGTGGGTATACCCATATAAGCAAGAATAATTGCATGTGATAAAGTTATATCATTATAACCAAGCTCTTCAGTTTTCTGATGTGAAGGCTCATCTAGCGCAGTGTTAAGTATCTTTGCTACTTCTATAAAGTTAGCAACTCCTGCTTCTTTATTGTATATAGTATCAAACTCACTAAACTTTCTAGCAACTCCGTCTATACCAGTAATAGTAAATGATGCGGGTAGTTGTATGTTATATCTTAAGAAATAACTAAATAGTCTTTGTGCATTTGCTGCATATCCTATTAATGCTCCTGCTTCTAAATTAGTTTTAGATGTAGTTTTATTACCAAGCAATGTTAATCTATGTGGCGGTTGTGATTGTTTAGAAGATAATTTAAAAAATTTATTACTATTATCTATAGCCTTTTGATTATCCTTTGCAAATGTACTCATCTGAAGTTTAAGTTCATCTTGAACTTCTTTGCTACCATACAACTCTACCTCTAAATCAAATCCTTGATTGTATGTGTTTTGCCATGCTCTAGGATTTTTAAACTTAGCATTATAATATATTTGGTCACCATCTTTATCAGAACCCATAATTTCAGATATGTATGGATTAAAGAATGTTTGATTACCCATTTCAGTTTGTAGTATTTCTTTAGCTACAAATAATACACGAGTTTGTTTACCGTGTGAAGGAATACGAGAACCAAATATTAAATCACCTACTTCAACACCAACCTTTCTATCGCCAAATGTAGCGGGTAAGGATACTTCAGACACTCTTATGTTGCCGTACTTTTGATTCAGTAGTTGTAGTTTTCTTTTATATTCACCAGATGAATTTTTTATTAGCTCAGTAAGTGGCGTATAAGACTTCCATTCATTACCTATTGTAGATGCTTCAGTAGCTATACCTCCAGGTGTTTGTATCTTACTTCCAAATAAACCAAACTTTTTAGCTATTGACTTATCTCTTAATGGAAATATGCCTGGCAAATCTTTACCCGCAGTCTTAGATAATCTAGAAGCTTTAGAGCCAAATATCTTTTCGCTTACATTAATAGCGTCATTACCAAGACTCATATACCTACCCATAATTTCATTAAACTGACTAAGAGTAGCTTGCATGTATTTTTGATGCATTCTATCCACCAACCCTTTCATAGAGTCAGATAAGTTAATTAAGTCAAATGCATGTGCTTGTTCAGGTCTTTGTGACGTATATCTTTTAATATCTAAATCTAACTGCACACCATAGTTTAATCCAGAAAAACCATAGCTACCTTCATTTGTAAGTATAGCATCTAACTGTGAGTTTATCTCGTCAATAGGTGTGTTTCTTTTAAATATAGGATAGTTCTTTGGTAATACTTTAGCACCTGATGCGTGATATACTACAGGTAAAGACATTTCGCCTACACCAATGTTAGCATCAGCAGATTGTTCTCTTGCTAATAGTATGTCATATATGTATTTATATTCAGGATGATTTTCTACAAACTCTGCAGTTAATACACCAACATTTGATTTAAGATAAGAGTCTTCACCAAATATATTTACATTATCTTTTTCTATACCAGCACCAACAAACTTAAATGTACCAGGAGCTATGCTCTCTCCATCTAAGTTACCATACGTATCACGTATCTTTTTAGCTGTAGTATCAGTAATATATGCACCAGAGTCTGTTGCAACAGATGTAATACCATCAGCTATTAATTCATCTACAGAACGATTTGTTATACTTTCTAATGTAGCTTCACCTACTACTGTACCTTTTGGATATTCACTATTAATATCTTCGTTTAACACATAAAAATCCTCTAATACTGTAAGGTCTATTCTTGTTTCTTCTCCTAATGGTATGTGTTTAGCACCAGCACGTTTAGCTCTTTTAACAAAATCTATACTTGATTTATTTTTAGTAGCATCACCTATAAATATTTCTTGTAATTGAAATTGATTTATAGATTGATTCCATAACATAGAACGTATCTTTCCTTTTGTTTTAGCACTTATATTCTTGCTAAATATATCAGGCATTTGTTCTTTAATTACATCTAGATTCTGTAAATAGTTTTTATTTTCCTGTATATATTTTATTAATTTATCTTGGTCTGCTATTATAGCGTTGTTATCCCATTGAAACACGCCATTAACTTCTATAAGATATGGAAAAATAAAATCACCTTTAGTATGTTTACCACCATTTTTATTCAGTTTAGATAACAATCTATCTTTTTCTGATTTAATTTGTGCAGGTGATAGATATGGTACTTGAAAGAAATAGTTATTTTTAGTATCGCTTAACTGCCCTGCTGATTGTAAGTATACTTCTTGACCTTCAGACAATCCGTTTACTTGCATTAACATCTGCATTAATGTAAAGTCATTAGCACTTAGCTTGTTATAATTTTTCTTTGTTTTATTTCTTAATCTTGATTGACCACCAGATATAGGCATTGGCACAAGATTTATTTCACCATTCATTAATGCATCTATTAAATGGTTGTCTTTAAATAATTCAAGAATCAACTCATCATTTTCAACAGATTGCATTAAATCACTTAATTCAAATATAGAGTTGTGTTTAGACACTGTGTTTAATGATTCGTTTTCAGCAGACATTGTAGTAGCTTGATACCTTTCGTTTACAGTAGCGTCAAATATTTGTTGAAGTATTGGTCTAAATGCAGATTTAATGTTAGGATTAATAAACTTTCCTTTTTTAATAGAAGTATTATTTAATTGAAAATCAAACACTTCACCCATAGACAACATCTTGCCATCTATCTCAAATAACAATCCTTCAAATTCAGGCTTTAATACATCCCCTTCAAATAAGTCTATATTGTATATACCTAATTGATTACCAAACAAGGCTTCTAACACCGTGTAAGCTATGTCAGTATTTGTTTCTACACCTTTTAAAGAATCATTAATTACATTTCTTACCGCTTGCATTTCAGGTGTTCTATTTTTAGTATAGAAGTTTCCTGCTGCTACAGCTAGCATATGACTAACAGATTGATAAGTATAACTATTACGAGATACTCTTGAATTAACTTTTATGTTTGTTGTATTACCCTCATCATCTACTATAGGGTCTATAGTAAACATCATAAACTTTTGAAATCTTTTGTTTCTGTTTTCTTGATGTATAAATCTTAATGCAGGTATTGGATTTTCTTTGTACTTAAATGTAAGATAATCCATAAACTCTGCGGATAATGTGTCATCACTAGATTCCATAAAATCAACAAAACCATAAAAATCATCCTTGTATTTCTGTGTAGTAGAATACAACATAGACAATACCTCTCTTTGATATATAGGATTTTCTTTGCTTGAATAAGTATCTAAAAAATCAAATACCATATCAGACATTCTACTACTTATAGATTCTTCTTCATTACCCCCAGCATACTCTGTATTAATTTCATCCTCACGACTGTATTGCAATTCTATCTCTTGCTCTTGTAGTTCTACATATTGCTTGTATAGTTTCTTAATACCTGTTTCTTTAATAGGATTAAATAGTGAGCCAAGTATTCTGTTTCTTATTTGACTCTCAGTTAAAATCTCTATGCCTGGTATTTGTGATACACCATTTTGTATTTTATTGTAGTAGTCTCGTACAGACTCTGTAGATATATCAAACGTAGAGCTATTAATTATATAGTTTATTTGCTCTATTATTTTGTTTTGGTTATCTCTAAGTCTACTAAATCTACCTCTAGGGTGATGTGCTTGTCGTACATTAGGGTTTTCTCTGAAGTTATTTATTATTCTTCTAATAAATCTTTCAGCAGGCACTCCTGTTGTTTCAGCAGTTTTGTTTAGTATTTCTATTGCTTTGTTTCTTTCGGGTGCAGAACGATTAACTAAATCAAAGAAATCTTTTATTCTTGATATAATATTAGGAGCTTTTGCACCAAATACTTGACCATACTTTTCTAATAACGGGTCTTCTAATAAAGCTTGCATAGCTTCATCAAGTATTATTTCTTGCTTATTATCAGGTAATGGTTCAAGATTTGTTGAATTAATAAAAGCATCATATTCAGCTTTGTTTTCTGGATTTCTTTTAAATGCTACAAAAAATATATCTCCTCCTGTTGAAGGAGTGTTTTTAGGAGTAGCATACAATATTTGGTCAAAGTAACTTTTCTTAACACTATCAAATAATGATGTGCCAGGTAATGATTTGAGTAGAGCTTGTACTTCTTCTGAGTTAATATGCACATCTCTAAAGAAATGTCCAAACTCATGCATTATAGCCTTCTGTACACTTTTATCTACAAGCTCTCCATTTTGACCAACCTTATAGTTTACATAAGCACTAGCACCTATTGCATATCCAGTAGTATCTAAGCCAAATCTTTCTTGTAGTATGTCAACAAAACGTAACTCTCTAGTAGGAAACTTTGATTTAAAATAATCTCTTAATGCAATCTCTGTTCCTGCCCTTCTGTAACTATACTTTGATTTATATGGAATTTCATTATCTACATTTAGCGGTCTTGCTTCTTGTTCTGGTGCTGGCTGTTCTGATTGAATTTGATTGATTACTGCTTTTACTTCTTCTTCAGTATATACTGTGTCTACACCTTTTATTTTTTTTATTCTTTCAATAGCTTGTTCTCTTATAGAAAGTTTTTTACTTTTTCTACCTTTCTGTTGACGTTTAGTAGTATTAGTTCTTTTAGGCTTTAGTACTTTCTTTTTAGCTTTTGGTTTTTGTTCAATTTTAGTTTCTTCTTCTACTATTGAAGTTGGTGTAGGCTTTTTAGTTTTTTCAGATTCTTTTATAATAGCTTTACCTGTAGCACCATCTGGCTTAATCTTTCTATTAGTTTTTTGATTAATAATAGTGCCATCAGTTGTTATTGTATAGTTATTACCTTTATACTCTATTACTTGTGGTTTTTCTTTTTTAGCTTTTTTGTCTCTAATTTGTTGTTGTCTTTCAGCTTTAGTTTCTAATTCTTTTTCAGATTTTTTAGTAACTACTTCCTCTTCACCAGTAACTGTACGTTCAATTATCTGTTCGTTAGTTAAAGTATTATCTTTTTTAAAAGTATCAGTTGTATATTTGTTTTCAGCTTTAGTATTAGCTCCCGTAAAATAAGACACCTGTCTTGAGCCATCAGGATTAGTTATTACTTTAACAGTTATAACATCTCCATTATCATTTTGAGTTTCATATACTTCTTCTTTACCTCTTTTTTGTCTTTCAGCTGGCACTGATACTTGTTGATTAATATATTCTTGTGCCTCTTCAAACGACATATTGTTATCTACAACAAACTGTGCTACATCATTAGCCATATCGTCTGTTATATTGCCATCTTCAATGTTTTGGTCTATTATATCATTTATTACATTTTCCTCATCAACAGACATAGTAGGCCCAAATGTAGGTTCTACACTTTCTGATGTTTCAGGAGTAGGAGTTGTAGTAGCTTCAGGTGTAGGAGCAGTTTCGGCCTCTTGTCTTTGTTCTTCAGCCCTTTGCTGTTCTTGTTGCTCTCTTCGTTTTTGAAAATATACTCCTGATTGCATTGATACTATATCCTCATTGACAGAATTTAGTTGCTCTCTTTCTATCTCTATTTGTTCTACTGTATCAGGCTCTAAGGAATATAACTCTTGTGTCTTTTGTTCTTTCTGTTCTTGTGATATATCAAGATTATTTATTTTATTAATCTCATCTACAAATACAGATTCTAAATCTTGTATTTTAGTTTCTGTTTCTTGTCTTTTTAAATATGCAGAAGCAAGTTCTCTTTTCTCAGACTGCTTCATTCTACTTAAATCTACAGTAGGAGTTTCATTAAATGCTTTATTTACAGTTTTAGCTGTATCAAATACAATCTTAGCATCTTCTTCGTTCATAACGCCAGCATTAACTAATTCATTAGTCAATGACTCTGTATTGCCTAACTTACCATCTATGGCATTGTCAAGTATAATAGAACGTATTCTTTCTTGTTTGCTAACTGTAAGGTCTGTAGCGGCAGGGTCTATCTTAGCTGTAAGCAAATCATAATCATTTGCTATTAATGCTTTTCTTTCTCCTATATTACTAATAGCTTGACCTACACCCCCAAACAATAATGCACTTGCAAACGCAATACCTTTAGTTTCTTTAGCCTCTTCGCTATTAAAATAATCCATATAGGAAATATAGTCCTCGCCTTTTACTTCAGCTATATTCTTACCTTTAATCCATTCTTGATATGTTTCTTGGAACATTTCTGTTGTACCCTCAATACCAGAAGCAGTTGCTATAGCAGCAGCTTTAATACCAAATTCTTTTGCAGTATTTTTTGCACCAAAGCCTAATGTTTTTCTTAATCCTTTACCAGCCACACCACCTACTACGGTAGCATATGATAATGATTCAAGTAAGAATGATGCTTGATTATCTATATATACAGAAGAAGCAACTTCTGATGCCATAGATTGTGCTTGTTCTGGAGAGTATCCTTCTTGTATAAATTGATTGTAAGATGTTTCTAGCGTTTCTCCTGCAATAACTGCACCATCAATAGCTGTCATAGCAGCACCAGAGCCAAGGAAGCCTCCTGTAGCACCTAATGCGTTTGTTCCAATCTTCTTAGCAGTTGCACCTTGTAACGCTTTTAGTCCAGGTAGTTTAGTTAAACCTTTTTGAGTAATTGCTTTACCAAGACTATTAGCCAAAGTAGGTGAATACTTTGCTAATGATGTACCCATTTTAGTTCCAATCTTAGCTCCAACACCTCCTGGTATAAATAAAGAAAGTGTAAATGGTATAGTTCTAGCTACCGATGTCGCCCAAAACTCTGGATTTGCTAAATCATCCCATGAAAAATCTTGTATCTCCTCTGACTTATCTACTGTATACTTTTCACCTACAGAGCTACCAAATTGCTTAAGTGTTTCACCTATCGGGTTAGAATACCAATCACCACCCGCTAAAGCACCTGTTGCATTTAATCCTGTAGTCATTCCAATAAAATTAGCTGCATCTCCAAAGCCTTCTATAGTATCACCTATACCCGCTATAAAACTTCTTCTAGCTTTCTTAAATGTACTCATGCCACCATCTGCTACCTTTTCTATTGGAGCTATAAGATTAGCTTCTTGTGCGTCAATAGGAGCAACTTGGATGGTTGCAAGTGCTGCAGTTTCCGTATCCTTATAAGTAGAAGCACCCTGTAAGGGTGCAAATAAAGATTGTTCTTGTGCTTTTTGTATTGGCGATGACTGTTCTACGTTCTCACTACCAGTATTGTTAAGTGGTGCAAATAAATTATCTGACATTAAAATGAAGGTGATATTGTTGAATAAATTTCTTTTAGTCTGTTAGCAGTTGCTTGTCCAGAGTTTTTGCTAATATACTGATAAAAACTATTAACATCACCATTCTGCATTATAGACAAAAGATTAGAGTCATTAAGCATATTGTTTATTATTTGCTGAGATAATTTATAACCTTCATTTAAACCTGCTTGTTCTCCAGCCAAAACTTGAACTGCTTTTAAATGTTGATGCATTACATTAGGTACTCCTATATCACCGTATTGTGCATCATAACCTTGATTATAACTTGTTGCTAATTCAATTCTATTCATTTCAAGTTGAGACCTATCTTTAGATTGTTGTTTTTGTGTATTGGATACAGAAGACAACTCATCTGATATATTTAATTCTTTATCTCTTATTGCTGCTGTAATAGCATTTTGTTGTATTTCTTTATAGTAGTATTCTCCATCCTCACCTTCTATCTGTATAACCATAGTAGGCTTGTAGTTAACATTTTCCATGGCAGAATTATATTCTGCTCTTTCTTTGTCAGACATATCAGGATAATCTACAAGTAGTGCAGGGCCTGCATAGTCCCCACTTGTTATATTATCTGTTTTGTATGACAAGAATACACCATTAGGTGTTCCTGTAATCATACCACCCTCTTGAACTTTTGTTCCCTCTTGTGTAAACATTCCTTGTATATTAACCGAAGCTACCTGCATTACACCAGGATTTTCTGATGTAGCTAATGACTTACCATACTTACTACCAAACACTGTTTTATAAAATGATTCATGTAATGAGTTTGCAATTCCATAACCTTGAACTTTGCTTGTTTCCGAAAACCAACCACCTTCATTGTATGACGTTTGATTTGATGGGTCAAGCCCAAGAGTCTTAGAAAGTATTGCAACTCCTTGATTTGTTTCTAAATCACTATATATATCATATCCTGATTTAACAGAAGGCATATTAGATATTGCCAGATTTAAATGTTGTGATGGAGAAATTGTAGTAGAACCCATTTTTTTAGAGTCGCCTTGACCTTTAATGCCGCCATATTTACTGTAAGCGTAATCATATACGTTTTGCTGAAACAATAAAGATTCTTCAGCAGTTAAATTATCTAATTGTTGTTGATTAATATTTTCCTCTATCATATAATTACTAAGAATGATAGAACCATTTGTGCCAGCCATTATTTCTTCACCTGTTAAATCTCTACCCATTTCAACAGATTTTACAATTTCTTTTGTGTCTATTTCTCCAAGTAGTCCACCATATTGAATTTTATTGGTATTGCCATTTTGATAGTCCACCATGCTATTAAGTGTACTACGAGGTATTAAATGACCTAAGCCATCATCTTTAGCCTCTTGTATTTTAACTAAACTTGCTTTACTAACACTATGGTTTTTATATTCTTCAGAACCTAATACAGCTTGTTTATATTCATTTAACTTACCATATCCTCCACGAGACAACCATCTGCTATAGTTATTATTATACTTAGCTAAATCTTCTCTCATTTCTAATTGTAGAGTATTTGCTTTTGCTTGTATATCTTCCTTGCCCTGTAGGGTCATGCCGTCTACAAGTTCATTTACTCCACCAATATAGTCTTCGTATTGTTTTGAATACTGCAGGTTTAATTGTTCACGTTGCTGCATTACCTGCTCTTCTTGTCGTAAAGCATTAGCTTCTTGTTCAGCAGCTTTTAGTTTTCTTTCCCCTGTACCAAGAAAACCACGCATTGATTGATATAAACCAAAATCAGCCATATTATATTATGTTCTATTTATTGAAGTCAAAATACTATTTTCGCCATCATTTACAGCGTAATCATCTGCATTTTGATTTTCAATTTCATTATTTAAAAATATTACTTCTTTATCCTCTAGTAATTGATTGTTAGCATCATTTACATTGAAATTATTTTCTATAAGAGATTCTTCTTGTTTCTTATTATTTGTTGTTTTATTCTTTATGCTTTTTTCTTCATCAGTAAGCATCACACCATCTTCTACTGGATTACCATCAGCATCTACGCCATACAAGTCTATCAATCTTCTTTCTTTAATTGTGTGATTAATACTACCTGGCCCATATTGTCTTTGATATGTTATCTCATCTAACATATTGCTAAATGCTTCTGAGGCAAATGTTGCAGCCGAAGCTTTGTCTCTTAATTGTTCATTTATCTTTTCAGTTCGTAAAGTTAAAGTATTTTTGCTATCAAACTCTTCTTTATAACTTAAAGTCTTACCATAGTTCTGTAAGTTAACTCTATTCATTTGTGCATCTTTAACAGCAAAATCTAACAATGCTCTACTTCTGTTTGCATCTACTTGACCTGACATAGCTAAAAATTTAGCTCTATCTCCTGCTGTACCTCTAATTAAATTTTCAACACCTAATTTGTAAGAAGCGTTTATGTCTTGCTTGGCCTGAGCCTCTTCTGCTGGAGAAAAGCCTCTTTTAGATAGCTCTCTATTTTTTTCTAAGTAGTCTAAGAAAGCATTACTTAATTGTGGTAGGTCATCTTTTTCAATGGGCTTAGTAGCTTTACGCATAGCAGAAGCACCAAGTATTCCAGATATAATTGCAGTTGCACCACCTAAACCTCTTTCAATAGAACTAAGAGTTTTTAAACTTTTATTATCTATATCAGTTTTATCTTCCTGCTCTTCATCATCAGAACCTATAACAACGTCACCTAATTGAGTAGGTTGTTGCTCTTCAACATATTCCCCAGGTACGGATTGTACATCAGTTGTTTGAACATCATCCAAAGGGCCTTTAGGTATTTCAACGGGGTCGCCTTCACCTACATATTTTATTTCATCTAAATCTTCTTTTGTAATTACAACATCTTTAACTTGTTCTGTTGTATTACCAAAAGGCCCTGCTGCTCTAGGTTGACCTTGTTGAACAGCTATATCTATAGCAGTTTTATCTATTTGTAGTTGTACCTTTTTTATCTCATCTATAGAGAACAGCTCGGCATTTTCTTGCATTTGAGCTAATTGTTCTCTTAGTCTTTTTTCTGTTGATACAAGATTAGGCAAAACTTTAGCCTGTGTTTCTTTTTCTAGTTTTTGTTTGTAAGCATTAAGTTTATTTTGTGCTTGTTCTAATTTATATTTACTAGTTGGGCTTTGTGTTGCTTGATTTGTTTTTTCAGCATCCGCAACAGCCTTTTCCAAATCAATTTGAAATGGGTCTTTTTGTTGTTGCCTTTCTGCCTCAGCTTTGTCTAAAGAAACTGATTGTTCTTGAAGTATTCTTTCTGACTCGATTTCACTAAATTTAGCAATGACTTTTGGGTCGGTTGCTAATTGTGCAGGTTTATTATCTACAAAAGAAAATCTTTTTTGAAACTCTGTTTGTTCATTACCTGACTCACTTGAATAAGGTTTGTAAAATTTATTACCATCAGCAAACTCCTCTTCTCTAAAGAAAGAATTCATACCATCAGGAGTTGTTGCTCCTAATGTATTATACATATTACCTATCTCGTTTACTTCATCTGTTGTATATAAGCCTTCATCATCAATAGCTTCATGTGTCCAAGTTTTATCATCAGGATTATAAACAGAACTAAATTTGGTATATTTTTGTGTTCTTTCATCATATACTCGATATACATTATCAAGCATAGATTCATTTTGTACAGTAGAACTTTCAGGCATTTGCTCTGATTCTTCAGAGCCTTCTAATTCCCTTTGTGAGTTATCTACTTCAACTTCAGTATCAACAACATCTTGTCTTTCTTCTGCATCTGTTTTATTTTTCTTTGAGTATTTGTCAAAATTATTGTTAGCAGATGTTGTAAAAGATTCCCAATTTACAGTTGATTGTTTTCTTCCAGGATTAATTTTTTTTCCTAAAGATTGAGGGTCAATATCATTAACTTGGTCTTCACTAAACTTTGGGTCATTTTTTTTGTAATATTCTAGTGAAGTTTTTAAATTATATGCAGGGTCACTAAGGAATTTTTTATAATCAACCCCCATGTCTGTTAATTGTTTAGTCCTGTTTTTAAGACCACCATAATTAGCTGTAGTGAATTGTAATAAACCTACACCTCCACCTGGTAAATTTTTATCAGCCTGATACATTACACCAAGTTTTTCTTGGTTATTTAATGCATTATATTCTTTTATTTTTTCTGCAGATGCGTCTTCTCCAAATCCTAATTTGGTAAGATTTTTTCGCATAGTTACTACATTCTGTACATAGTTACCAACTTTTTCGCCTTGAGGTATCTTACCCTTTTTTTTATCTTCTTCTGTCCATTTTTTAAATACTTGACTGTGTGGATATGAATTTTCCATTACAAGTTTACCACCAGACTCAGCTTCAATATTTGCTAAAAAAGCTTTTATACCATTATCTGATATATTAGGATAAACTTCTTTTATTACTCTTACTTGTTCGCTTATCGATAAAGATTTACCACTTGTTTTTGTCATTAGTCTGTATTATATTTTGCCCAAGTTTGTTCAGCCAACATTATAGCTTTACCTAACTCTTTTAGTGTTTTAGCTTTACTAATTCTTTTTCTTTGTTCAGGGTTGAATACTAAAGAACCATCACCCATATTTTTCTTTACTGACTTACCATTCTTTAAATACATAGTATTATCTATTACTGGTATGTCGTTTTCTCCATGTTTGTATTTGCCTGGAGTTACAAATTTTTCAGCCTCTGTGTAGAGTATTGCTTTTTCTATAGGAGACTTTGCGTTTGTAATGGCCTTGCCATGGGCAGCGTCTGTTATCTCCTCTTTTCCTGTTACTATCGCGTCTGCCCTATTGAGTACTTTTTTGCGATAAGACCTCCTTTCTCACGTACATCTAAAGCACGATTAGTTTTTATAAGATTACCATTTTTATCATACATAAATCCTGGAGGTGGTGGAGTCATACCTACTTTACCACCATATTTTCTCATCATTGGTGTATATGGAGTCATATTAGATAAAGCTTGTGTAGACCTTTCAACTCGTTCTTCCTCTTCTTGTTTTGCTTTTTGTTCTAAATTTTGATTAATGTTTTGTGTTGTAAGCTCTTGTTGTTTTTCTTTTTGTTCTTCTACTCTCTTCTTCTCCTCTTTTTTAGCTTTATTACGATTTACAAGACCTCCAATTACTGCAGCACCTGCACCTACTGCAGCACCAATAGGGCCGAATGTTGCTCCTGAAGCAGCTCCTTTAGCTAAATCTCCAACTACTTCTCCTGCTTTATATGTCGTTGCATCATTGTCTTCAGCCAAAGCTCCTATAGTAGAGCCTGCCAAACCTGCTATACCCATACCTGTTTCAAACTTTTCTGATGGGTCGGTTAAAGTACCACCCTCTTCTTTTAATTTAGTAACTAAATTATCGTACTCACCTTTACTCATTAAACCACCTTTTTTATATTTTTTGGCTAATGATGTATTTATTTTTCTTTGAACACTTTCAGGTAAAGAACTAAATCCTTTAAACTGTGAAGGAACTTTGCCGCCTTTGCTGTACTTACGTTTCATATTATCTTATCTATTAGATTGTCTATATTTATACCCTAATGCAAATATATTATATTTTTTAGTCATATTTACATTTTCTACTATCTCTGTTGTTATATATGTACCTCTAATCCTGTTAGATGCACTTTTACTTCTTATTGGTAGCTTAAGTATACCATCTCTATAACTTTCAATATCTCCGTTTGTATAATTTACAGTTTGTGTATTATCAGTTTCTGGAGAAGTAAAAATTATGTTAGTAAATTTATATGGATTAGGATTACCTGCTGTAGATAATTGTTGATTTCCCGCTTCATATATTATATCTAAATTGTCAAATATTTTAGCTACTGTAGGATTTTCATTGAACACCATTTTTAATGAAAACTTTTTAGATAAACCTTCAAAGGTACATAGTGTTGCTAATTCATCATCCCATAAGTTTAAAGTCTTACTTGAAGTATTATAAGCTTTATTTGTAGTTTCATTAGATAAAGAAAATATTCTATTATCATGTGAAATCCAATAATTTGGATGATACTCGTATTTTGATGTTATTAATTTTAATTGCTCATTATACGCTAATGTATTAGAAACAAAATTTCTTTTAGTATTAGCTAACTGATTTGGTTTAGATTTGTACTCATCAAAGAATGTAAATATTGCCTCATTATTTTTATGGTCATATACTGAATGTATACCTTTACCATCTATAGGAGCATCATTGTCTTTTAAAATATTAAGGTAATCATAACCATTTATTTGAATTCCATTAGCGTTAATATAAGTCCATCCTCCAATTATATCTCTTAATAATTTTCTGTTTGCTGTTATATCGCCTATAGAGGTTATACTTCTACCATCAAAAGAAAACAACTCATCATGTATAGCATCTGCCCAATAAGCATTAGAATCACTTACACAAACACTATGCTGATGTATTGTACCAAACTCTGTACTTAAATATGAATGGTCTTGTACGGTGTCCCCTGTTCCAGTAAATATTTGTCCTCCCGAACTATCTGTTATAACTGTTCTTGGATTTACCGCTAGATTACCTATGCCTCTTTCTTGTATAAAAAACAAACTATCTCTTAGTAAGAATAAAGAATTTATCTCTCCTAAATTACCATCAACATCATGAAAGTTTGCAGGAGGAAACGTATCCCAAGCATTATAAACATCTCCTGAAAGTTTTGTATTTGAGTATGCTATTTGATTTGGGAAATTTGTAATTACACAATCAAAAGCTTCATTGTCAGACAAAAATCCTATTGTCGTAGATTCTTGAGAATACACATCATAGTATTCTACAAAGTCTATATTTTCATAGTCTTTACTTAATGAGGGAGAACCTTGGCCTATAGATAGATAATCTCCTCTTTTAAAGTGTTTATGATGCGTATAATCAAAGTTTATTTTTGATTCTATAGGAATTGATACAGAGCCACTACTTCTTTCTGTACCATTCAGTCCTGTGTCAGTGTCTATACCAACACCTTTAAATTTGTTATATGCAAATATATTTACATGTGTGTCTCCTCCTGATACAGTAACCGCATATTTATTTGCGTTTTGAAATACTGGAGTAAAATGTCCTGTGCTTATATATCTAGTTGATGCAAGAGCACCATCAGTTTTACCACCATACTGGTTTGTTAACACCCTAGTTATATTGCACAAATATCTATGTGGGTAAAACATTAATTGTCTACTCTCATGTCTAAATTCAGACACACCCCCTCCTTTTATATCTCTATAGTCTAAAACATTTTTACCGCCTATAGTAACTAAATTATACAGTTGGGTTGATGAAAAATAAAATTCAGGTAAAAGATTTATACCTAACAATGGTGTATCAATCTCAATTCCTAATGTTGGATTACATACATCAAATGTTGTAACATAAGATTTTTTAACAGGTATGCCACCTTCCGTAGAACCAATATTGCCAACTTGTGAAAAATTAAAAGGAGTCCAATGTTTATAGTATCCGTTTTCATTATCTATAGTTCCTGAGTTGTAATTATGCGGAGAATTATAAGCACCAGCGTTAGCAAAAGTATGTACGTAAGATTCAACACCCCAATGCGTTAAAGCCATATCGTGACCCCCTCTATTTGTTACTCCATTTCCTTCAAATCCTAAAAATGATGGTTTGACTTCTCCAAAATTTAATTTTTCTGCTGCCTTTATATCAAAAGAATTATCTAACTGATTGCCTGCTTCGTCATTAACATGAACTTGTCTTTGGTTTCTATATGACCTTTTATTGTATAGTCCAGTATCTTCAACATACCACTCTACGTGTTTATGTTGAGAAGGAAAATCAGGGTCAGACCATATTTCTTTTTTACTTTGAAAAAAAGCATCATTAGGAAAAGCAGCAAAAACAAGTATATCTGAAGTTTGAGAATGATGAGTAATTGT
>TARA_R110001606_G_scaffold35719_4_pt1 | contig 21214 bp, 9 predicted proteins | sample TARA_R110001606 | Tara Oceans TARA_R110001606 (sample SAMEA4398315) | marine metagenome | biome: Polar Biome; feature: [SRF] surface water layer (ENVO:00010504); material: water (ENVO:00002006), including particulate matter (ENVO:01000060) such as... | depth 5 m | reverse complement strand
TTGGTTACAGGAACTTTGGGTATGGTGCCCAGTATTTTTTGTTCCTACTTTTTCTTTATTTTAACACAGTTGTTAACCATCTTAATTTTACCATTAACCATTTTACCACTTGGTGAAGGTTTTTTACCTTTAGCTTTATACCCTTTCCAACAAGTATCGCTTTTTCTTTTAGTTCTTTTAAGTGCCATAATTAATTATTAAACATTTTATCAAATTCCTTTTTGTTCTTAGATTTTTTTTCTTCTTTAGAAAGAGGTTTATCTTCTTTTCTAGGTCTATATATTTTGTTTTTACTTTTTTGAAGTTCTAATATTTTTTCTGTTCTAAGTTCTTCGTTTTTAAGTCTTTTTATTTCCCAACCTTTTAATCCGTATTGCTTTAATATAGATTTTTGTTCCCAAGATATGTATCCTTTAGGATCTTTATCTAAATATACTCTTGATTTTTCTGATTTTTGAGCAGGCGTTTCTATACTCCACTTAGACCAACCAGCAGCTAAAGCTACTTTTTGCCAAGTCTCTGTATCTTCATCCATAACACCTGATAAGTTATCTATTTTTAAAAGAACTCTGTCTAGAGGTATGTTTGTTGTTGCAGAAATTACTTTAGCACCAGCTAAAAAACCTGGATTAGTCATGCTAAAACCTTCTTCTATCATTTGTTTTCTTCTTTTTTCACTGTCAAATGCCCAAGCAGCTTGTCTTATCCTAGATATTTTAGAGCCTATTGGTGGTGAAAATTGTAATAATTTATATATAGAATCTACATACTCAGGTCTTTTTCTGCCTGATCTTTCGTATATATCAAACAAAAAGTTTTTTATAACAGAAACAGCAGCTCCTCCTATACCTAAACCTCTTAATAAAGAATCTGCCATACCATTAGCTACTGATAAAGCTTTTTTATTCTTAGCAGCTTCCACACCTTCATCATCATCATCTCCAAAACCTAAACCAAATACTGCTTGCTGTAAAGCGTTGAATATTATATTTTGTACAACACCGTAGTATATTATTTTACTGACGTTAGTTTTACTATCTCCTCTACCAGCTGTCAAATCTTGAAAAGCTCTTTTTTGTAGTCTAGCATACTGCATTGGAGTATTAGCAAACATAAGTATTAATCTACCATAATCACTAGATTGTTGTTGAGATATTTTATCAGGTCTACTAGACTGCTGGTTTTCTTCTGTTAACTCCATAAATTCAAGCATTGCTCTTTTCTTAGCGTCAGCTTCGGTAGATCCATTTTCAATCAAATCTTTTATTCTGTTTCTATAAAAAGTTGCACCACCAGAAGCTATAGCAAAACTATCAGCATACTGAGTAGGCGCATATCCTTTAGATAGTATATAATTTAAAACTCCTTTAGCTTTGTTCTTACTAGTCGCCGCAGCATCAGCGATTTCAGATTCAGCTATGTTTATTCTAAGTCCATTACGTCTATCTTTTAAAAAATCAGAGTTCATTAAAAACATAAAATCTTTCCAATATTGTGGTTGGTTAGCAAATGCTGCACCAGCTTTTATAGGATTATTAAAACTCCAGTTCATAAAATTAATACTAGATATAGTTTGAAGTATAGCGGATCTAGTATTAAAAAACATTATAGCAGCATTAGAACCATTTATGTAATTTAATATTCTATTACTTAATCTATTACCCTCTTCTAGTCTATTACTACCACTTTTCATTCGTGACAATATATTCTTTAAAGCTTCTACATATTTAGCTCCGTAAACAGCTTCTAATTTGTTCAAGTTTTTATCGCTAAAAATAATATCAGCATTGTCCTGCCACTCTTTAAGATACTCAGGTCTTTTAGTTTCCTTTAAGCCCCTCATAAGATCTGTAGTAATATTACCTACAAGCCACTCCTTTAAAGGTGATGGGTATGGATCTTTATTTATAGTTAATAATTGTTCAGCAAACTCTTTTAAAGTTTCATTATTTTCAATTATTGCAATCATTTCTTTTGTATCAGTTTTTGACAAACCAGGAACCTCTAAGCCTTGTTTATTCCATAAATAAACTCTTACAGCTTGCTCATTAGTAAATCCGTCAACAGCTTCTTTACCTAGATCTTTAGGTACATTTAAATCTTCTTTAAGCTTTTTAAAATCCTGCATTAGATTTACTCTAGCTTGCTGTAGATTAATGTTAGCTCTAGCAAAAGGATCTATTAAGTTATGTTTAAACCAAGCCATTTGCTTATCTCCTAGATCTCCTTTAGAAAGTAATGGATATATTAAACCTGTAAAATCTTCAGCTGAGTAAGGTATAAAAAATTGAAATTTATCTTTACCTCTAACTTGAGCTTTTGCTTTTGAATATTGTTTTTCAGCAGCTATACCAGTTTTTTGTTCTATTATAGTATTAAAATCAGAGTCTATATCTTTAGCTTGATTAATTTTAGCTTGCTGAACTTGAGACTTAACATCAACAACATCCAAAGCATCTCTTACTGCGGCAACGTTTTGTATAGCATCATCAGCAAAATAAAAATCATTATAACCTTCAGCAGCTTTATCTATTATAAAATTAGCTTTAGCAGCTCCAGTAGATTTTCCTAAACCAATTATATTTTCTTTTTTAAATTCTAAACCTTCTGATTTAAGAAATTCGTATATAGCATCTTGTGCCTCAGGAGCTCTTGCAGTTAAAACAAATAGATCAGCATTGCCTCTAGCTTTATTTATTTTTTGAGCTACAGAGAATAAAGGTCCACGCTTTCCTTTGTTAACTTTGTTAAACTCAGAAAAATCTAATTTATAACCACCGTCTATTAAACTCTTTCCTTGATCAGCAAATTCTTCCGCAGTTAAAGTTATTTTCTCATCACCTAACACAGCTATAACGTTAGATTCTGTTGTAGCTAAAGTATCATCAAAATCAAATATTCTAATTTTCTTTATAGGAGCATTAGGATCTCTAGCTATTCTTAAAGCTTTATCAATAGTTCTAGCTTTTTCAAGAACTTCTTGCATTGACATGTCTTCGCTGATTTCTAAAACACCACTATCTTTCAAAGATTTTATATCTATGTCTTTAGCTTGATTAATAGATTTGTTTAATACTTTTAATTTTTTATTAAATACTTCTCTTTTTAATAAATCTTGAAATGCCGTTTCACCATCCGCTGTGAATATTTTACCGCTTATGTCAGGTCTATTCTTTAAAAATTTAGTTAATCTTAACAAACCTTCTTTACTAGTTAAAGCGATCTTAGGTCCACCTTCTACGCCTTTAGCATCTATAAGATCCATTACATAAGTAGGTCCAAACATTTGAGTATGTCCTGCTAAAACATTGTTTAAAAAACTATCATTAATTTCATTATTAATTATACCTTTAAATAATTCTGCCATTGTGTTAGCATTAGCTTCTAAATGTTCTCCTTTTATTGTTAAGTCTTTGTAAGCAGATATAGTTCCAAAAGCTGCATCGTATTCAGCTTCTGCTAAATTCTCATTATAATTCAAACCTAAGAAAGGTAGTTTTTCTTCAAGTCTTAAATCATATCTTTGTTTAAAATTAACAAATTCATCAAACTCTTTTAGTAAAGATTTTCTACCGGCTTCATCTAGTTTTAAAAAATCTGCTTTAATAGGTTTATTTTTACCTTCAATATATTGATTACCCTCTTCAAGATACATATAATCCATAGCGCTTAAAGATCTAAAACCCGCTGTTATGCTAGTTTGTATTTGAAATATTTGATATAAATAATCACTATCAATTTTAGATTTAGGATTTTTATACATCTCATCTAGCTTTTTAACCATCATTTTTAATGTGTTTATATTAGCCACATTAGATAATTTAAGTCTATCTTGTTCTCTCTGGAACATTCTTTTTTTAGCTTTAAGATCTGTTTCTTTAAATATAGGTTTTATTATTTTCTGTAGTATAGCACTGTCTTTATTCATAGGTATTATATTACTAACAATTATACCATATTTTTCAAAAAGTTCTTCTTCAAACTTTTGATTTTTTGCTATTTGAGCTTCATTAAAATATTCACCTTGAGATAGATTTTTTTTCTTAAAAGCTGGATCTAACATCCTGTTTTTAAAACCTAAAAAATCTATACCTAATTTCTTTAATATACTTGAATCTATATTACTAGCTACTTCAATACCGCCAGCTGCTAAAGCATCACCAACTGCTTTATTAATTTTCTTTACACCTTTAATTGTTCTACGTAAAACTTTCTTACCACTATTTATCTTTTCATATAATGCAGGATCTTTTATTTTTAACAATGGTAATACCTCTGCTTTAAATCCTTTTGAATTGTCAAGTTCTAAATTTTCTTCAAATATAAATTCAATAACTTTAGCTACATTTGAATCAGCTTGTTCTAGCGCTATCAAGTATTCACTTGTTTTTAATGCTTCATCATACCCTAATCTTTCTACTATAGATGTTAATTTTTTAGAAGCCAATATAAAGTCATCATAAGAATCAGGCTTTACATCTATATCTTTAGCTAACTTATAATCATTACCTCTACCTAGTTCTCTTGCTATAAACTGTATTTCAGCATTAACAACATCCATACCAAACTTTTCAGCTCTTTCATTTGCCAACGTAGTTGTTTTGTAACCTTGCTCTCCAGGTTTTTTACCTAAACTATCTTCAACTTCAATATCTAGAACTTGTCTAAGAGCATCTTCAGTAAATTCAATAGCAGCTATTTTAGCTAAAGAGTTTCTTTTTGAATCAGGTCTTGGAGTATTTATGAAAAAATCTACTAAATCTTTAGGTGTTAAGTTAGGTTTTAAACGTCTTTTAGGATTACCTGCATAAGGATCTTTAACTCTTGACCCTTCAGATCTTGACTCGTCAGTTAATGTTCTAGCTTGCTTACCTGTTTTAGGATCTATAACTGGTTCAGTAAGACCAGCAAGTCTTTTATTTAATGTTGTTTGTTGAGATTTACTTAATATAGCAGGTACATAAGTCTTTATAAAATTCTTATATTCACCGCTAGTTGGTGTACCCATTAATTTTTTAACACTAGTCTCTAAATCAGCAATACCAGCATTTCTAAGAGCTTTTAAGAATGTTCCTGAGCTTACATCTCCTAATCTAGTTCCTAGTGTTCTACGTGTCTTCTCTATGACTTCATTATAAAAATCACCATCTTCTTCCATACCTAAATCATTACCTAAGTTTAAAAAACTTTGTCTTAATGATTGTTTTTCTTCTTTACTAAAATCTTGTTTAGGTTTTTCATTAAAATCCTCATCAGACTGTACACCAAGTAAAGGAGCAACTATTTCTATAGCTCTATAAGGATCAAATTCTTTTATTGCTTTACCCACAAACTGACCTAATGTTATAGTTTTTCTATAAGATTCTGGTTTAGCTAAATATTTATTAACATAATCTATAACACCTCTTTTATCTGATATTATACTAAGAACTATGTCATCTATTTTAACAGCACCTTCTGATTGCATGCCAGTTTCAGGATCAATAGTTCCAGCCACTTTGGGATTATCTTTAACTGGAGTACTACCTATAACAAATTCCCTGCTATTAACATATCTTCTAACATCATCTTCAAATTTAAAAGCTAAAGCAGATGGAAGTCCTTCATTCTCAACACCCATGCTTTCTATTAATCCTTCAATCTCTATGTCTTTTGCTTGTTTTTTGTTATTTTGTACTTCAACTTTAGATACGTCTCTTTTTTCATCAGCCTCTAGCTCTGATGCGTCTAAATCATCAGATATATTTATACCTTGTTCAGAAGCTTTTAATTGAGCTCTAGTTAATCTACCTTTATTTATTGATTTATTATAATCACTTATAAAATCTAAAATATCATTAGCCTCATTAAATTTTATATCTTCTGCACCTGGCAAGTCTTGACCTATTCTTCTCCAAGAGTCTTTTAAAGCTGAACCTAAACTTTTTTCTTTAGCTATTAAACCTAAATCTACAAACTCACTAAATAGAGTTATCATTTCTTCAGCTTCTTCACTTGTACTAACTGTTGGATCAACTTTATATTTTTCTAAAGTACTGTTTAATAAATTTAAATTATCATTTGTAATACCACTTTTATCACTTTCTGATTGTAAAACTTTTAACCTAGCTTTAATAACATTAGCCATTTTATAAACAGCCTCTGGATTAGTTCTTAATGTATTTTTTAAAAACTTATGTAATATCTCATGTGCTCCAGCAAAATAACCAACACCATCAGTCATTTTTTCTAAATTAACAAGAGCTACTTCTTTACCATCTATGTCTGTAGTTAATGCTCTTGCACCTTTAGCTTTTTCAGGATCTAAATTATTTTTTACAAGAAACTGTTTTATTTCTTCTTCATTTTCAAAAGTCATAAATTCATCTATGACATCGTCAGATAATTGATCAGCTACTTTTTTACTTTTATTAATTATATCTTCAGCTTTAGCTATATTAGATAATCTTTTATTTATTTTAGCTATTCTTAATTTTTCTGGTCCTACTTGTTCAGGTTCTAAGCCGTCTATGTCTCTTTCTATTTTAGCTCTTTCAACTAATAAATCTAATGATTCATTTCTAGCTTTCTTACTAAACTTACCTGGAACTCTTAGCCCAGCATTTCTTATGCTAGATATGTCTTCTACTTCTTCTTGATAAGCTTTTTTATTTATTATATTACCATTACCATCTGAGTATTTTTCTTTAACTCTTTTAAGGGCTTCTTTGTAAAAAATTTCTGTTTTTGCTAAGTTACTATTAGGAGAAAATTCTTTTGCAAATTGTAAAGCAGCATTTCTTATTTCAACACCACCTTGGTAACCAACAGCACCAAAACCAGGTAATACTGTACCTACAGTAACACCAGCTAAAAAGTTTTCCCAAGTTTCTTCTCCATTCAAATATTTAAAAACATCTCCTTGTTTAGCTCCAGTATTTAATTGTTGTAAAGTTGATTGTCCAGCTTCAGTTAATCCTTCAATAAAAGAATTTGGTGTTTGTTTTATAACACCATCTTTCATGTTTTTTAATATAGCTTTAACATCTCCTCTAAACAAAGACTTAACACCTTGCTTATAACCAACATTCATTGATTTAAAAAAAGCTTTTAATGTTTTTGTAGCTCCAAACTTTTCTAATCTACTCATTAGTGCAGCAGTAGCTAAATCTTGACCTACATTATCATAGTCTCCACTAACTATAGCTTTATTAAGTGCTTCAGGCGTTATGCCATCTGGATACTTATCTTTATCAGATAACATACCTTCTTTCACCCCTTCCATATAGTTTTCACCATAGAATTGAGCAGTAACAAGAGATCCACCAACAGCGTTTAAAGCAGTCATTATAGGTATTCCTACTTGAGGTGCAACAACGGATAACGCTGTACCAGCAGAAACAGCAGCCATTTGAGGTATAGAACCACCTAAACCTATCATAGCATCTCTCCAACTAATTCCATCACTAAAGTTAGCTTGAGCAGCCATACTTCTGTAATCTTCAAATTCGTTTAATTGCTCTATATTTTCTTCTAAACTTTTACCACCTTCAGCTAAATTTTTTTCAGCGCCCTCTCTTAGCTCTTGTATAGTACCTTGTATTAAAACTCTGTTGTCAACTATACCACCTTCTCTTTCTCCTATTCTTATAGAAACCTCATCACCATCACCTTTACCTTGTTGAGTTAATTCGTTTAATTTGTTTAATACTTCTTGAGAATCTCTAACTCTTTTACCATCTACTTCAGCTCCTATAGTGTTAAAAGTGTTTGGACCTAAACTCTGACCACTAACTAACATACTTTCAATTCCAGCAACTCCATTAGTTAAGGCATTACCAAGCCAATTACCTTTTCCATTTCCAAAACGCTCTTGCCATTTATCAGACCAGCTAAATACTTTGCTTTTAGATCTACCTATTTCAGTCCTACGCTCACCATCAACCTTACCCATAGCTTCACTAATCTTTTTAGATTGTGATAATATCACGGGATCATTCATCATAGATTTATCTACAATTGTAGCATAGTATTCATTAACTTTGTTTTGTAATGCGTCAACTCCACCTCTAGTATCTAAATCCCACAGGTCAGCTTCTACTAATTCATCCCTGTAAGCATCAACTTTTGGCGCTAAATTTTTAATATAAAAATCTCTCCTTGACATAACAAGAGGATCATTATTTATACTTTCATCAAAGAAACTACTATAAACCTCTTTATCTTCTCCAAAAGTATTCTGTCTTAGTTTTGATTTTAAAGATTCTAATATTGTATTATCATAAAGGTATTCATTTTCAATATTTTCTACTGGTTGATCTTCGCCAGTTTTAACATCAGAATAATTTAAATTAGGTTTAGTAAACTCAGGCACAGGCAATTCATTTACTAATCTTAATCTTTCGTTTCCATCTATGTCTGTTCTGTTAACTATGTTATTTATCTCGTCATTGTAAGCTTGTATTTTTTCTTGATACAACTCACCTGAGTTAGATTTTTTGATAGCTTCTTTTTCTTTTTGATTAAGAGCTTGATCTTGATTATTTTCCGGAGCTAATCTACCTACGTTATTAATAGCCTCTCCATTATCTATTGGTTGGCCAGTGATAGTATTTATAGGTGTAAAAGTTTTAGCTTCAGGTTTTCCAAATGCAAAATCTAAAGTTTCACTCTCTGTCAATAATCTATTACCATCAGTAGAATCAGAACCAGCTTCTATTACTGTTGGCTCAACTACAGTTGCTTCTAACTCTTTTGGATTATTTAAAGAATTACTATCTTCTCCAACTCTTTTAATTAAATCAGAATTTATTTCTAATAATCTTTCAAAAGTTATATTTAAATCTTCTGCTCTTTTTCTTAAAGCGTCTTCGCTTATTGGATATCCATCTAATTCGTACATTTATTTTTCTCCTTGTGCTCTTGCAGCTAGTAATGATTGGAAAATACCAAATTCTAATTCATTAAAAATTGATTTACTAATTTTTCCTTCATCTAGATCTGTTTTTGCTTTTGCTAGTTCAACGTTAGTTTGTAATGCTACAAGTTCACTAGGTAGTAATTGGAAGTTTGCATCTTTATGTTTTTGATAAGCTTTGTCGTTTTTAAAACCTCCAAAACCTCCATCTTTTCTTTTAAAGTAGTCAGGATCGCTAGATATCATATCTGCATTTCTTTTTTGAGCATATGCAGGGTATAAGTCTCTAAAAGAACTAGCTGTTGTTAGGTTATCTATTGACGAACCACCTATAGATCTTTGTATTTGAGAAGCTAATTTAGAAACTGATGTTGGATCTTTTGGATTATATGATCCTAAAAATTGGTTTACTTTATTTTTACCATCTTCTTCACCAACAGTATACTCTGTATGGAATAATTCAACAAAACCAGTATCTGGATTAACTGACACTACATTAACTGTTTTACCATCTACAGTACTATTTAATATTAAGTTTTGGTTTTCTATAGGAGCATCCATAAAATCATAAACGTCTTCTAATGTTCTCATATAATAAGGTTCACCATTTTCTTGTTTATTATTAGGATTGTAAATTTCTGATTTAACCATTTTTAGAGTATCGTCTTCAAGAGCGCTATTGTCATAAGCTTTTCTGGATAAATAAACTTTCATTATTTCATTTTGCTCTCCTTTTATTCTTTCTATATCTTCTTTAGGCATATCTGTAGCAAATTCATGCCAAGCATCTTGGTATAAGCTAGTATCATAACCCAACTCCTTAGAAATTGCAGCTATACTATTAGGTGTAAATTCTCCGTTTTCTTCTATTTCACCATCTTTAATTTCATCTTGCCAAACTCTTCTCATCATGTTTTCATTATTAACTAATGTAGATATACCTGGACTATTTTTTATAGCTTCTATGGCACCTGGTTTTTTATCTGATTTAATAGTTTTAAAAGTATATACTTTACCGTCTTCTAAATTAGCGTAAGGCATACCAGTTCTAGGGTTTATACTACCTTTAACAATGTCGGGCACATATTCAACAAAACCACTCTCCAAACTATCTGGTTTTATCTGCTTATTATATATAGCTTGTAAAGTATTATCAACATTAGGTTTTGTTTGATATAAAGACTGATCGTTTAAAGACATACTCATGACCTCTTTACCATTAAGCATTGCTGCTTGTTTTAAAACATTACCTTCTTCATCTTTTTCTTCAGGGCTGTAGTAGTATATAGTACCACCACGTTCAACTATTTGAACATTACCATTTTGAATTTTATCTAAAATAATTTTGTTTTCAATAGATCCAACTGAAGACACGTTATTAGCTTCAACGTCTTTTTGAAAATTAACAGATTCTGAGGCTAAGTAAGCAACTTGGCTTTTAAATTGAGGAACTAATCCTTGTATTTTAGCTAAAGCTCTATTACCTTCTTGTCTACCTATTGAACCATCATGCATAGCGTTTTTAATTTGAAAATAATTATCAACTTCTTGATTCCAAAAATTTAAAATACTTTCATCAACCTCAGCACTACCTGTACTGCCAAACTCATTAGACTTAGCATACATACTCTGCATGTTCTGATCTAATTTATCTTGCATCTGTTGATTAAGTTTTTTCTGATCCATGATAGTTTTTCTCATGGAAGCTGTAGTTGTAGCCATAGTGTTAACCACAGCATTGCCACCTTTTATATAAGCATCAAACTCTTTGTTTATAATTCTTTGAGGATCTTTAAAGCCCATAATGTTATTTTTTTTTTAAGATTTTGGTTTTTTTGTTCCATACCCACCAGCTATCATTCCAGCTCCACTAGCTACTGAATTACCTATACCTACTATAGCTGCACTTCTTGCTGACCTTGCGTCGGCCGAGTTTTGTTTAGCATTATCTAACAATCCAGCTGTTCTATCCATTTTAGCCTCATGGAAGTTTATAGCATCTTGCTGCTCCATCTGATCACCTTGAGCTCTCATAACATCTAGTTGAGCAGCGCCTTCTGCTTTTTTTAATTGTACTTGAGCATCACCTTCAGCAGCTAATGATTTGTTTTGAACTTCTTGTGCTTGTATACTAGCTGCAATACCTTTCTTACTCTGTAATGCTGCTTGAGCCAAAGCTGTTGCACCACCAGCAGCTTGACCTGTTTCCATCATAACATCTAAACTATTAGCTAAAGCAACGTCAGCTTGTTCTGCTTGTATTTTAAAAGACTCAGTAGCCACAGTTAAATTAGCATAAGGATTATTTAAATTCTCATATTGATTAGTCATGTTCTCATAAGGATTATTAAAAGCAGGTCTCTCTTCTACCATAGCATCTAAAGCTTGTTGTTGAGTCTGTGCTTCTTCGTCTTGTGCTTGTCCTTCTTTTTTAGCTCTGTTTGCAGCTATTGCGTTTGATGTTACACCTGCCACAGTTGCTATACTAGCGCCTACTATAATTGCTGTTGCTACTCCCATATTAGTTTATTTTTTTTATTAATTCATATGATGGTTCGTTATCAACGTGCCACCCCATGTTTTTAAAAGTATTTATTAAGTTTTTGTGTTTGCCTATAAATAATATATATTTAAATCCTTCTGATACACATAATTTCTCAGCATCACCTATTAAAAGCTCTAAAGCTTTCTGTCTTTGATCTCTATCTTTATAATCAGGATCTGATATTATCCATTCAAACCAAACACCTTTTGAATTTGTTTTATATATGAACCCACACATTAAAGGTAAGCCATTTAATTCTACCATTAAACCGCCTAAACCATTCTCTGGCAGCGCGTCTCTTGATGGGGTAGTCCATTTAGGCCATTTATCCCACCATATAGGTAGTATGTCCCAATCTTTTTCTGTAATTTTACGAGTTTTCATTAAATTTAATTTACATTGATACTGTGTTATAGTTTAAAGATATAGCATATAATTCTTTCATTTGACCAGGATCTGTAGTTGTGTCCGTGGTAAATTCTACATCTAAATAATAACCTTTTATACCCGATATCTGATTTCCAAAACTAATTTCACCTGGTGCTGCAGTAGATGCGTTAACCAAGTTAGCCATGTATTTATTATTTTTTCTATCAAAACCAGCTCTAAGTAGTGGGTAATTAGCTGGGTTAGCTGCTGTGCCTTCGTTACCTAAACTGTCATAAGCACCTTCTACGTAACTTCTAATAACAGCTGCTACATCTCTGTTTGTCTGCCAACTTCCACTCCAAGCTCCTCCAGTATTTCTGTTCATTGAAGATCCTGTTATATCTGAAGAAAGTATTGTTGCTTTCCATCCGCTCATACCTTCGTAGTCTATAGTTAAAAAATTCTTTTGAACAGATGGTTGAGAATTAGCAACTATCTTTACTGATGAGTTGTTATTAACACCATAGAATTGACTATGAGGGCTAGCAGGTGAGTAGTGAGAATAAAGACCTGGGGTTATACTAACAGATTGTGATGGATTTGAATAGGGTTGTGTGTTTACAGAGTAAAAAACATTTTTTAAACTACCAATAGCCAAAGGCATATAAGTATAAAAACTAGGCCAACCTTTAACTTGTTCATCAAAACCAATAGTTGAAAATTTAGGATTTGGTATTTTAGGTAAACCGCTTCCAGAAGAGTTTATAATTGTTGCTTTTGGATTTTCTTGAATAGATAATACATACTGCTTGTTATAAGCATCATAACCACCATAACATCTACTCCTGTAATATGTTTCTACTTTTATTTTAACAACATCTTCAGTAGCTTCTTTTGGTAAACTTTCACTAAGTTGTAAAAAGTTGTTTGTGGAATTTTTTCTATAACCAGTAACAGTAACTCCAAGATCAACCCAAACGGTTGTCCCATCATACTGAACAAAAACTCTACCACCTATAGCTACTAAGCCTTGTTTTAAATTTTCTAATGCGTTAAGTGTGTAAGCTATACAACTCTGATTACCTACTGGTGTGCTACTTTTTGTAGGTGTTGTTATTATTTCAACAGTGTTAGTATAATTGTCGTTTAAAGGAGCTAGATTATCTCTAAAGTAATCTCTCATGCCATATTCAGATATTTCAGTTAAACCATCATGAGACAATCTAAGAACAGCATTTCTATTTCTATCTGTAAAATATTTTCTAAAGGAATATATTGCAAAACTTTCTGGGTTTTGACTTATTCCGTATTCACCAGAGTAAGGAACAACCTCTCCAATAACTTGATTAGATGTAGTTATGCTACCTCCTCCTTCTGCATTGTATATAGCATCTTTATCTATTAAAGCTCTGCTACATTTGTTTTCCTGAAGTACTATTAAATTGTTTTCTTCAGCGTATATTTTTTGAATAGATCCATTGTTTGGATTTGCGCCTCTAGTTATATTAGTTCCTGTTGGAAATTCATTAGTTCTATTTATACCAGTTCTAGAATTAAATATACCAGAGTATATTAAAGCGTTAAATCTATGTTGTTGTAAAGGTTCATCTTCATCTAAGTATGCTCTAACACCGTACGACATGTAAGGGTTGTTGAAACCACCTCTTATCATCATCTCTTCAATATAGAAATTTTCTTTAACAACAGAATTACTCAACCCGGCTGCTTGTGCGAAAGGTAAAGGAGGAAAATCAGTATCAGCAAAAGTTAATGGTGGTGCATAAACATTATTTATGGGCCAAACATTTTCTGGCGAAGAACCAGTACTACCAGGTACAACAACATTAGAAGTTTGCTCCTGCGCTTGAGGCGTAAGTATTCTCTTGTTTATTATACAGTTAAAATAATCAACTTCAATTATTGGTAAGTTATTTGCCATATTTTATAATTACTTATTTATTATTTGTTTTACTCTTATTAAGCTGAGAAATTAACAGTATATGAGCTAATCTCTGTTGTAGCTCCAGATCCTTCACCATCAGTAGCTGTAATTGATAATTCTATATTTTGATTAATATATTGAGAATTACTAGTTGTTTGAAGAACTCTTGAACCAGCGTCGTCACCTTGTGGTGATGTTAAACTTAACCCTAAACCTTCTATATCATTTGCATTAACAAATTGACTACTACCTTGTAGTTTCGCAAGAAGATCCAATGATAAACCGTTTGTGTTAGCTTTGTTAGTGGTATTGTTAGCATTACTACCATTTCTCGCGCCTATTCTAGTAGTGTTAGTACCGTCTGAATTATTCCAATTCTTTGAATTCCCATTAGCGTCAGTAGCGTCAGGATCATTAATAACGCCATTTCCTCCATTGTTTAAATAATAAATACCATCCCCAGAGGCTGTGCCCACTGTTTGTGTTGCTACTGGTACGCTATTTTCTATTTCTATTCTAATTGGAATATTTACGTTGCTAAATAAGTTACCAATATTATTAAACTTAAAATTAACATTAAAAAATATTATATTTAAATCAGAGCTAGGACCAGCATTATAAGCTGGAAATAAACTATTTAATTTTATAATAAACCTGTTTGATGTATCAGTCGCTGATTGCTTTAAAAACTCTATACACCCATTAGGTAGTGGATATCCATTTGCATATTGAGGAGTTGATATACTAATATCTGTAACATTTATTTCAGCAGCGTTTGTTGAATAGTATTTTAAAGTGTTAAAATTTTGATCTTTTAAAATAACAGTAGCTAGAGTAGGATTTGAACTATAGTCTAAACTCTCATTAATTATAATAGGCGCATTTGTTGATCCTATTATAGTTGTAGTAGTTGTAGAGTCTACAAACGTTAAAGGAACAGATATAGTTTTTCTTATTAAAGTATTTAAATCTTTTATATTACCAGAAGTACTTGTCTCATAGTATATCTCTAAATTAGTTTCTGTAGGTGTTGTTTCAAAAATAGCTGCAGTAGTTTCTGCTTGAGACACTGGTAGAGTTGTTTGTGAATCCTCACCAATACTAAATCTATTTTGAATAGTAGCTACTATAGGATCATTTAAAGCATTGTATAATCCATTATAACTAGCTCTTGGATAAATGCCTTCAAAATTACCTAAAGACTGTACTTGCATTTCTTGTCTGCCAGGAAATACAGATGAAGCAACCTTATCATTAGTTAAAAAATAAGGATCACCAGCTGTAACTTCCCATTTACCATCTTTAGCAGATCTAGGTATTAATTTAACTTCACTTGTAGAATAGTTCTGCTGTACAGGACTTGTTTCTATTAATGCAGGTGGAACTTTATTAGCATTATCTGTTAGTAATGTTGTTGTATTTAAAACACCAGGACTAGATGCTTTACTAAATAAAGTTTTATTAGTAGCTATATTAGAAGTTCTTAATGTAAAAGTAATTGCTGGATAACCTGATACTCCACCTGTAGCGACTAATGCTCCTATAGTATATACTTCTCCACTTGCATAATTAGTACCTGCAGCTGTTACTTCAAAAATCAATTTCTTTACTGCTGGAGTTTGCGTTGTGTCGTTTACTACTGTTCCTTTCACTTTACAAAAAGATCCAGGAGTACCAATAAGTATTACCTCAGGACCCTGTGTACCAGCGGTAAGATCTGCTTGACTTGGTTGTGTAAATGAATTTGCCATAGCAGCAGCTATATTTATTCCGGCCGGACTAGCCGAATAACTACCTGCTGCAAGTCCAGATATTTCAAACTGAGCATAGTTTAATATATTGTTTATATAATAAGTATTAGGACCAGCAACTACTTTCATTCCTTCTAAAAGTGGAAATGTTAAATACTCTATATCACCTATAGGATCTACTTGTACTAAATTACTTCCACTAGTGAAAGTACAATTTAAATCAAAGGGTTTTATAACTGGAGTTCCATTTAATAAACTAGGAAGATATACATTGTAATAATCCTGTTGTAATTGCTTAACTACTATTTTGTAAGAATACCAACCTAGAGGATTTGAGCTATAACTAAAAGTACAAACGTCTCCAACAACTGGTATTTCGTCAGCAGCTCCACCATCTGCATTTCTAAAAAAAACAAATTTACCATCCTGGACAAGCCCAAAAACATAAGCAATGTATTCTACACCACCATTAGTCCATTCACAGATCATACCTGGTCTTAAGTTAGGTATAAGTCCACTTGTTGGAAAACCTGCATAATCAGCTCCAGTTGAAGTTGCTGTAGCAACAACAAACGGATCCTCGTAAAGACCTGGGTAGCCTTGTAATGTAGGTATTTCTTGAGGTATAAGTTGAGAAAACAAAAGTTTTAAAGAATCACCAGGCCAATCTACTATACCAGATCTTGTTACTGGACTATTTTTTATAGATGCTTCAGCTGTTAAAGGTTCTATTACTGAATTTAAAAAATTATGAAAAATAGTAGAACCACCAAAATTTATAGGACTATTAAAAAATGCGCCCGTATCTAAAGTAAATTGATCATTAGTTATAGATGATAATATAACGTCTGAAGATCTTCCATATCTGTCTTGTAAGATTATTCCAACTTGATAACTTCTATTTTGTTTTAAACTAGATTTAGGGTATGACACTGTAGAAAACCTATTTGGCAAAAGATCTGAAGGAAAATCCCTATTAAATGTTATTGGCTTAGCATGTTCGGCAGGTGTAAACTTCCTACCAGAACCTACGTAATAATTTAAATTATTAGGAGAACTATGTCTATCAATGAAATTACCTAATATTATTCTATTTCCAGATGATGATAGAGTTTTAGCTCTAATAGGAGCATTGTCATATACTCTAGTAGTCTCTCCAGACTTTAGTGTTTTAATAGGTTCTTTAGAATCATACATAAATTCAAAGAATTTAGTAGAATTAGAAACTATAGAATCGTCATCAACGTTTATAGAATCTATAATTTTTATAGATGTTTGTGTAGACTCTTTATATAACAACTCAATTTCAGAAATTTTTAAATTATCTCTTAATGTGTTAACAGCATACTCACAAGGTATTCTTAATTTTATTTGTGTTACTTCATTTTCCATGAATTCCACAATAGTATTTTCTCCTGCAACATTCTCTTGAGGTACGTAATGGTTAGGCTCAGCTCCAGTGGAGGCTTGAACACCTACCGTTTTTAAAAAATTACCTTTTTGTTTAGGTATAAAAACTGATTGAGTAAATGGAGATAGTAAAGAATATTGACCATCATCATATTTTAATCTATAAGAAAATCTTACAAACTTATCTTCTAAAAAAGCTTCATCTCCTGAGAAGTTTTGATTGTAAAAGTTATTTGGTTGATTAATAGTTAATATGTCACCTTTTTGTAATATTGCTATAAATTCAGGAGGATTAGCTATAAGCGTGCCATTAATTAATTGAGTTAATCTAGAAACCTTAAAAGATGGATTGTTACTTGATCCAGTAGATACACTTGTTACAACATAATATTTTAAAGGATCTAATTTAGGGTGAGTAACTCTACAATAACCTATCTTAGCAGCTGCGTTTTGAGTGTTTGGAAAATGATTAGGAATATTTCTTACTGTGTTTCCAATGTTATTATATGGCGATCTTGCACCAAATTGATATAAAGCTTGAGCATATTTATACCTACCAGTATTAGCTAAGGCATATTCAATATCCTCAACAATAGTACCAGTATTGTCAATAGTTAATTTAACTGCATCTTGCCTAAACCAAGGCGAACTAACATCTTTAGAATTCTCATCTACAAATGATAAATAAGCAGTAGTCCCATTGGACAGTGTACTTCCAGGTGTTTGAGCAGTACTTAAATCTCTATCTATAAAAACTAAAGTAACGTTGGTTACAGAACCATATGTTATAGTAGTTTCTTGTACAAAAGCAACTTTAAAATTCCAACTTTCATCAGTAACTTGTAAAAAACCTGTCATACCAACATTGTTTACTAAGCTTTTTATTAGCACAGTATTATCACTAGGTATAGCAAAATAAGGATAAATAGATACCCCTATTGAACCTGTTCCGGTAGCATTGGCACTATAAAACTTACCGTTTATTTTAGTTTCTTGATTAAGTTGAATAGTTTTATAAGGATAATATTTAACTAATGACAAATGATCTTCGTTAAAATAATAACTAGGGTTTGATTCTGCTGTTTTAACATTTATAACTCTAGGTTGGTTTCTATTATCAGTCCAAAACATTAAGTCTTCTAAGAATATAATGTCTAAAACAGGACTATTCCATGAAAAATTCAAAAACCTACCGCTAACTATAGTTGAAGTTATATTAGCTACAGTATCAACTAAAACTATTTTATTTACTGTCCCAATAGCTGTGAAATTACTAATTTGATCTACAGAATTATCTTGATAATTTGTTATAAATAGATATATCTTATTTGTATTTTCATTTATTTTCCAGCCAATAACTTGTTCTAAGAATATATTTTCAATTTGTAAATTAGAAATTATTTCATTACCTAGAATATTCTCTAATGCACCTACATCATCTGATTCAGCTCTTGAAACTGCTATATTAATACCTTCTCTATACTCATCAGGTTGTAATAATCTAGAGTCTAAATCTTGATTCATTTTAGACTTTGTAAAAGTGTGTTGAAACTTTCTTTGCATTTAATTAAGATTTAATCCATTTAGCTTGACCTCTAAATACTTGAACTATTTCATCAAGTTTTAAATTTGATAGTCTTATTTTAGCGTTGCGAGTTTTTGCATAAGCATCTCTCTTGTATAATGCTTTAGTACCACCATCAACATTCTTTGATAAGTGAGCTATAGAGTATAGTATTCTAGCATACAGTGCTTCTTCTACCATTTTAGGAACTAAAGAGTCTAAATCAATAGCTAATCCATCAGATATATAATCTATCATTATAAGTTTTTGTGATAAATTGCTTGAAAAACTAAAAGATCCTGTTCTTTGATTTATACTAAAATATCCATTAGACTGTGCTAATTCTGGTTGTAAACCATACCTTTGTCCGTACGCTTGTTTCCACCAAACTTGATCATATATACCATTACTATCATTGCTTTGAGAATTACCAGAAAGATTTGATTGATTAGCTTTCTCCCACCTGCTTTCAATAAGTGATTGTTCTGACTCTAAATTGTTACCAAAATAACTTTGAGTAGGAACACCGTTACCGTCGTCTATAGCTAGACTTGTAGGGTTACCACTTAAACCATTTAGAGGATATATTGTTCTTAATACACCTTGAGCATCTGCCCATGATAATCTAACATAATTAACGTAGTCTCTAGGAATAGGAACTGTCAATGTTATTGGTACTGTAGATTCAATAGATTTAGCTGAGGGAAGTACATCATAAGATAATTCTTGCATAGCTCTTCTAGCGTGAAATAAAACATCTGTTCTTTTTATTTTTGCAAGAATTTTATCATCTCCAATATAAGCCATTAAAAAATTGTTTATTATATCATCTAGTGATAAATAGCTATAACTGCCCCAGTTGTCTTCTATGGCTGCTTCTGTGAGTTGTAGGAATATATATTGACCTGCTATAGCATTTGGTTGAAAAAATACAGTGTTATTAGTTGAATCACTTACAGAAAACTTATCTACAGGAACTTTGTTAGCTAAAGTAGGTAAATCTGTAGCGTTAGCTAATATGTGTATATCGAAATTACCAGTGTCAGTTACGTATTGAAAGGAAGTATTGTAATTAGCTATTAACGTTGTATTTAATGGTCCACCGTCTCCAGGATTAAAAGTAACATTATTTTGTCCATTAGTCAAAGGACCTAACCTCATTTGACCTGAGTAATATACTGCGTCGTTCTCTTGAATAGGTATTGTTGCTGATGTTTGAGTCATATCTTATTGTTGTTGTGATTGATCTATCATTGCTGCTGCTCCAGCTGCTGATTGAGTTATTTCAGGGTCTCTAACTACAAGACCTGCGTATGCTAATATTCTTAAAACAACTTCTGCTTGATCTAAATCTGATATTTCAAAATTTGTACTTGAACCAGCATTATATATATATTGATCTAAATTTCCTACAGTAAAACCCCACACAGGTGCATCAGGTTTTTTTACATATTCTAGTGTGTATGTTTTTTCTTGACCTCCAAAAGTGCTAGTTGCAAGTGCGGGTAATATTTTTATTTTAGTTCCTTCAATGCTGCATTGAGGAAATTTTGATGTTGGTGCTGTAAACTGAGATCTTCTAGCTAACAATAATTCATGGCTAGTTATTTTCTCTATAGTTACTGGAATTAAAGATCTATCTTTAAACTCAATACTACCAAATCTATGAACGGAAGGTGATAATGCTGAAAAGTCAGTAACTCCAAAACCTTGTACTACAGCTACAGTAACGTCTTTAGAAGTTCTAAATTTATCTATCTTCTCTTCTATTGTTTTTACTCTATCAACGTATTCACTATCGTTTTGAGGTATCCTTAATTGCATATTTAAATCTTCAAAGTATTTTTCAAATACTTCTAATTGAACCTGAGTGGCTATTGTATTAAACTCAAATGGAGTTAAATAACCTCTTTGCTCTTTATTTAATATACTAAGTACAGTTTGGTATACAGTGTTTACGTTCATATTTTTTTATTTAAAAAAAAAGGGTGGCAGAATACCACCCTATTTATAGTCACTTGTTATTTTAGTTTTTTATCTATAGATCTATAAACCTCAAGCCCTTCATCTGTTTTAAACCACGCAGCCATTGCTGAGTAAGCGTTTTCATCAAAAGGAACATTCATTAGTTTACGTCCATTACTTGCCCAAGTAAATGTTCTTTGATCTTGACTTAAATTTATTATATTTAATTCTGTTGCTTGTATAGCAAAGTTTCTTAATATAACGTTTTCGTCGTTTGCTAAATCTAAAAATAAATCTGGATTATTTCTAGCAAACAATAGTAAATCTCTTTTTAATTCTTTAGAAGTTAACTTAGTAACATCAGAGCCCATTTCAACTCTTAATATAGCTTCAGCGTGATCCATTTCCATTTCATAAGCTGTGTTTAAAGCTTCTATTTCAATTTCAATTTCTTCAAATTCGTTTTCAGCTTTAATTACTGGATCAAACTCGCCAAATATAATATTTCTATGAGGATGATTTAATAAGAACTCTTGTAAAGTTCTTTTTTCTTTTCCAACAACTAGTATACCATCTTCAAAAACAATATGCTGAAGAGTTACGTTTCCTTTTTGCTCGTCAACAAATATACTTCTTTGATTAGTAGCATATCTTATTTCTCTTTCATAACCTTTTTCCGGATCGAACCAAACTAAAGGATATCTAGTAGAGTGTCTTGAAGGTATAGTATGTGTTAATGGTTTTTTATTACCAGTTAAATAATATCTTCTTA
>TARA_R110001606_G_scaffold3368_1_pt1 | contig 21215 bp, 25 predicted proteins | sample TARA_R110001606 | Tara Oceans TARA_R110001606 (sample SAMEA4398315) | marine metagenome | biome: Polar Biome; feature: [SRF] surface water layer (ENVO:00010504); material: water (ENVO:00002006), including particulate matter (ENVO:01000060) such as... | depth 5 m | reverse complement strand
TCAAACCTGGAGACTTAGTAACAACATCAGAAGAGGAGACGGCTCTTTTGTTGGAACTTGTCTCAAAAGACATGCAAGGATTTGATGTCTATAAAGTGTTGGTAGATGGAAAAGAGTTTCTGTACTCAACATTAGAATTAGCGATTATTGGAGAATAAATGAAAAAAACAATTATGGTATCGGGAGGATTTGATCCTCCACACATTGGACACATAAGAATGTTCAAAGAAGCCTCTAAATGGGGTAAGGTCATTGTAGCACTTAACTCTGATGAGTGGCTCATGAGAAAGAAGGGTTATGTATTTATGTCCTTTAAGGAGCGATTGGAAATCATTTCGGAGTTTGCATCTGTTGATTATGTGATGGCCTTTGATGATAAAGATAATACAGCATGCGATGCAATTGTTTGTATGAAGCCTGATGCATTTGCGAATGGCGGAGATCGCAAGAAAGAAAACACACCAGAAATGGATTTGTGTGACGAATTGGGAATTCAAATGCTCTGGGGCATAGGCGGCAAAGATAAGCCACAATCATCCTCATGGCTTGTTAATAAATTTTTGGAGAACAAATGAAAAAGAAAATTTTTGTAAGAGCCCCTGTACTAACGGCGACTGGTTATGGCGAACAAGCTCGTTTTGCATTGAGAGCTTTGCGCTCCAGAGAAGATCTGTTTGACATCTACGTGCAACCAATCCCATGGGGAAAATCCGGTTGGATTTGGAAAGATGATGAGGAAAGAGAGTGGCTTGACGCAAGAATTGGAGAGACTCAAGTCTTGCTCCAACAGAAAGCATTACAACCAGACATCTCACTACAAATTACAATTCCAAACGAATTTAAGAAGATGTGCCCCATCAATATCGGCTTCACTGCAGGTATTGAAACAGACCGTGTTTCTCCTGTGTGGCTAGAGAAAGGTAATGAGATGGATAAAATTCTTGTTGTATCTGAACATGCCAAGTCCACATATGAAAGCACTGTCGCGATGTTACAAGATGGAAGACAGTATAAGTTAGATACGCCGATTGACGTTGTGCATGAAACAACTCCAATGGCTGATGCTCAAGTTATACCAGGATTTAGCCCACGTCACGAATTTAACTTTCTTGCTGTATCTCAATTTGGTCCTCGAAAAAACTTCGAGAATACAATCAAGTGGTTTGTCGAACAGTTCCATGACCACAATGTTGGCTTAATTGTGAAGACTTCTATGAAGGGTTCGAGTCGAATAGATTTAGAAGCAACACAAGGCCTGTTAGGGTCTCTTGTAGCCTCTTATCCTGATCGCAAGTGTTCTGTATCCCTACTTCACGGAGACCTCTCTGAGGGGCAAATGAGGGCCCTTTATGAGCATGATAAAGTAAAAGCTTTGGTAAACATTGCTCACGGAGAAGGATTTGGCCTCCCGTTGTTTGAAGCTGCACGAAGTGCTTTGCCTGTTGTAACCATCCCTTGGTCTGGACAGATGGACTTTTTGAGTCACGAAGGAAAGAACTATTTTGCTGCCGTAAGTTATGTAACAAATCCTGTCCAACCACAATCGGTTTGGAAGGGTGTGATCGAAGAGAATGCAAATTGGGCATATGCTGAAGAAGGCTCGTATAAGATGGCTTTGCAGATGGTGCATGAGCGTTGGGATGAATATAAAGAGCAAGCAGTTGAGTTGCAAGGTATTGTGAATACGAAGTTTAGAGCCGAGAAGCTTTACGAAGGATTTTGTGAAGCCATATTTAAACAAGAAGAAGAGTCTCCCGGAGTGGAAGTAAGTGATATACCTAAAATCTCTTTGATTACTTCCGTATTTGATGCAAAAGAGCACATCGACCAATTGTTGGAAGATGTTACAAGACAGAGTATTTTTGAGGAGAAATGTGAATGGGTCATTCTCAATGCTAACCCTGAAGGTCAAGACTATGAAGAAGAGGCAATTGCCAAATATATTGAGAAGTATCCAGACAACATTGTATATCAAAGACTTTCTGAAGATCCAGGAATCTATGCTGTTTGGAATAAGGCAATCGAACTATCGACCGGTGAGTTCATCACTAACGTCAATTGTGATGATCGTAGGTCTATTGAGTGTCTGGAGAAGCAAGCAAAATTGATGGTGTCGGATGAAGATGTCGACCTTGTATATACAGACAGCTTTCTTGTTAATGAAGCAAATGTTAGATGGGAAGATGTCAAAGAAGATGCTTCAAGATATAACTTCGAGCAGTTTTCGAAAGAAGCAATGCTTAGAGGAAACTTGCCTCACAACAATCCAATGTGGCGAAAGAGTCTTCATGATACATTTGGTTTCTTCAGGGAAGATTATCGCTCTGCTTCTGATTGGGAGTTCTGGTTACGATGTACATTTGGCGGCTCCACATTTAAAAAGACCAGAGACGCAATGGGTGTTTACTACTTTAATCCCGAAGGTATGTCAACATCCAAGGCAAACGAAAGTTGGAAAAGAGAAGAAGAAAAGGAAATCTTTCAGACTTACATGAGTGAATATAAACTTCAAAAAGAAGGTGTCGTTACTATGGTGAGTGAGTGAGGGTAATTTCGTTTAGTCTTTGGGGCAATAACCCCAAATATACTGTCGGTGCAATCAAGAACGCAGAACTAGCTAAGGAAATATATCCTGGCTGGATCTGTAGATTCTATTGCGCCAATGATGTGCCAAACCCAATCATATTCCAACTCGAAGGCATGGACAATGTTGAGGTTATTATAGTTGACGAGGTTGGATCTTGGAAATTTACGACCCAAAGATTTCTGGCAATCGATGATCCCGAAGCAAAAATTATAATTTTTAGAGACACAGACTCTAGGCTAAACTCTAGAGAACAAGAAGCGGTTACCAAGTGGTTACAATCAAACAAGTCACTTCATATAATGAAAGATCACCCTTATCATGGGGGATTTCCTATTCTTGCTGGAATGTGGGGCCTAAAGACAACAGAAATCAAGGTATCTATGGCGTCTTTGTTGGAAAAATACAATAACGCCGAACAATATCACTACGACCAAATATTTTTGAAGAATTGGTTGTGGCCATTATATGCTCAAGATTTTATTGCGCATGATGAGTTCTTTCTAAAAAAACCTTTCCCTACAAAAAGAGAGGGCTTGAATTATGTAGGAAAGCCTTTTGATGCTGATGATTTAATCTGCTTACCTGGTGCAGATGAAGCCTTGCGCAGGATAGGTATTAGATGAATAAGGTAATCTTGCACCACTTAGGCTTGGGAGACCACATAATCTGCAATGGTCTAGTTAGATACATTTTATCAAAAGGAGATTTTACCCTACACTATCCTTTAAAGTTTCACAATTATGAAAATATCTCTGTCATGTTAGGAGATATGGAGCATAGAATAAAGTTTATCCCTGTATCTAACGACGAAGAAATGACTAAATACGCAAACCATTTTCAGGAAAAAGATAGGATTAGAATTGGTATTTTTAATAACAACTGGAATAGTACTTCAGGTTCATTTTGTGAAAAATTCTATAAACAACTTGGAGTGCCACATTCTCTCAGGTGGGAATTGTTCACATTTCAAGAAAATAACTGCAAAACGATAAGCGACATAACAAATCAAAAATGCTTTATACATCAAGATATCAGCCGAGGATTGACTATGAATAAAGCACATTTACCCAAGTCTCATTATTCACCTAGTCACAATCTAGGTTCGAATTCAAATTATACTATTTTTGATTACATTTCTCTACTAGAGAAAATGGATGAGATCCACTGCATAGATAGTTCGTTCGCATGTCTAATAGATCATATACCCTCCTTGAGGAGTAAGAGAAAATTTATACATAGATATGTTAGAAAGAACAATGAGAACCCAAAATACAAAAACAATTGGAGAATAATTTATGAGTAAGGTTATCTTTACCAATGGATGTTTTGATGTTTTACATCACGGCCACTTTAAGCTTTTGGAGTTTTGTAGCAATCTAGGTGCAAAGCTGATAGTAGGAATAAACTCTGATGCGTCTGTATCCAAATTGAAAGGTCCAGATAGACCAGTCAATAGTCAGGATGTTAGAAAGTTTAATTTGGAATGCATTCGTTTTGTTGATGAGGTTATTGTCTTCGAAGAGGACACGCCTCTTGAGGTAATGAAGTTAATGAAACCAGACATTATCGTAAAGGGTGGCGACTACGACGTTGATTCGATTGTAGGTAGTGATATTTTTGATACGAGGATTTTTAAATATGTTGATGGATTTTCTACAACTAAACAACTTAAGAGGATTGCTTGTGGGTGATTTTTGTAAAGATATTTTCATATATGGAAAATGTGATCGTCTAAGCCCAGAAGCACCAGTACCAGTTTTTTGCGAAACCAGAAGAGTGGCAACGGAAGGAATGGCGGGTAATGTAAGAAATAATTTTCAACAGTTTACAGATTCCTTTGATTTTATTTTCTCCGGAGAAAATTGTGTAAAAACTAGATTTATTGAACAAAGCAGTAATCAACATATCCTAAGAGTAGATGAGGAGTCTGGATTTCATGAAATTAGACTACCAGATAACCTACAACAATATGATTATTATATTATTTCCGATTATTGCAAAGGGTCAATAACGGACAATATTATATTGGAGATATTAAAGCAGAAAAAACTAGTTTTTGTTGATAGCAAGAGAAAGGATTTGTCAATATTTGATAAATCAATTATTAAAATAAACAAAAAAGAGAAGTTGGAATGCAAAGCTGTGAATGAAGAGAATCTAATAGTTACTCTTGGATCGCAAGGTGCTAGTTGGAGAAATACAATATTTGAAACTGAAAAGGTTGAGGTTAGAGACGTTTCTGGCGCTGGAGATACTTTTTTCGCCTCTTTTATAGCTAAATTTCTGACAACCAATAGTTTTTCCAAATCTATACAATTCGCAAACAAATGCTCAACATCAGTTGTAAGAAAAAGCGGCACGTCAACCGTTAATTTATCGGAGATTTTAAGATGACTTATGTGTTTGACATCGACGGTACAATTTGTACCTTAACTGATGGTGATTATAGAACAGCGACTCCCTATGAGTCCCGTATAGATAAAATTAACAAACTACATGACGAAGGAAATGTCATTACATTATATACGGCAAGAGGTATGGGAAGAACAGATAATTGCCAACACACCGCTGAAAAACTTTTTTTAGAATTAACAAAAAAACAATTGCAGGACTGGGGCGTTAAGTACCATTATTTCTATATGGGCAAACCTTCCGGCGACATTTATATTGACGACAAAGGAGAGAAAGATGAAGACTTCTTCAACACAAACGATTAAATTAGTCCCAAAGGGTTGGGGCTTCGAGAAGTGGATCCACAATTCAGAAGAGTACTGTGGTAAGCTACTTTATATAGTTAAGGACAAATGTTGTTCGTGGCACTATCACGACATGAAAGATGAGGTATTCTATGTTCAATCTGGTAAGATACTTTTGTACTTCTCAGACGATGATGACATAAATAAAGCTAAGACAATTGTTCTAACAAAAGGTGATAATTTTCATGTATACCCAGGATTAAGACATAGAATGTTGGCCATTGAGGATACTGAATTGTTTGAGTTTTCAACTCAACATTTCGACAAAGACAGTAAGAGGGTTATAAAAGGTGATTAAATTAGTTATATTTGACTTGGACGGTGTCCTAGTTAATGCATGTGAGTGGCATAGAGTTGCACTAAATGAGGCATTACGTGATGTCTGTAATTATGAAATATCGTTGGAGGATCATTATTCTACTTTTAATGGTATACCTACGAAGAAAAAACTTGACATTCTAAAAAAATGTGGTATAATAAGAGAAGAAGACATTGAAGAAGTCTACAGCAAGAAACAAAGCAAAACTTTGGAAGTTATAGAGAAAAGTTGCAAAGTCAGGGAAGAAAAAGTAGAAATGTTAAAATTTTTAAAAAACAAAGGAATCAACTTAGCATGTTATACCAATAGCATTCGAGAGACTGGTACCTTAATGTTGAAAAATACTGGTATTTATGACTTTTTTGATTTATTCATATCAAATCAAGATGTTTCTCAACCTAAACCAAACCCATTGGGATACGTTCAGGCAATGGACCACTTCAATGTAGAGAAGGAAGACACTTTGATAATTGAAGATTCCCCAAAAGGATTCGAAGCGGCTTATCGATCAGGAGCCAGAGTATTCCGAGTAATAAATCAAGATCAGGTCGACATTAAATTATTTAAGGAGTTTATAAAATGAATATTGTGATACCAATGGTTGGCGAAGGAAGAAGGTTTAGAGAGCAAGGTTTTGACACTCCAAAGCCACTAATATTAGTGATGGGTAAATGTATCGTACAACATGCAATAGAAAGTCTGGGTATAGAAGGTAACTACATCTTTATAATAAGAAAGACTGAATATTCACAACAGCTAAAATTACTTTTAAAAACAATAAAGAAAGATTGTCAAATAGTAGAGGTTGATTATTTAACTGAAGGTTCTGTGTCTTCAATTCTACTAGCAGAAGATTTAATAAATAATGATGAACCATTAATAACCACTAATTGTGACCAAAGAACTGACTGGAATGTAGTAGATTTTATAAATAAATGCTCTGACCCTAACTGTGATGGTCTTGTTGTGACCTATCCTTATGAAGGTATTGAATTGAATCAAAAAAGTCCATATAGCTTTATTGAACTTGATGAAGACGGCATTGCTAAAAGAACGGAGGAAAAGTTTGCAATTTCAGACTTAGCTCTTTGTGGAATTCATTACTGGAAGCACGGAAAGGATTTTGTAAATACTGCAAAAGAAATGATTGCCAACAATGATAGAATTGGTAACGAGTTTTATGTGGCAAAAACTTATAACTACCTAATAAAGAAGGGGAAGAATATAACAAATTTTCACTTAAAAAAAGATGAATTTTTCTCTCTAGGTACACCAGAGGATGTTAAAAAATTTAATGGAATAAAGAATGAGTTTCAAGTCAATAAATCAAACACTATCTTTTGCGATCTAGATGGAACCGTTTTAAAGCACCTACACAGTTACTCAGAAGTGTCCAAGGTGAAACCAGAATTGCTCCCGGGTGTCGCAGAAAAGTTTGACGAATGGGACTCCATAGGTCATAAAATAATACTAGTCACAGCTAGAAAAGAAAGTGGTAGAGAATTAACAGAGAGACACTTGAGAGAACTTGGTCTTCCGTATGACCAATTGATCATGGGTGTTGCTTCTGGCGATAGGATTGTAATTAATGACAATATGTCAGAAAAAACAACTAGAGCTAAGAGCATAAATCTACAAACCAATGAGGGTTTTAGAAAAATTAAATGGAGCTTAACGGGATTATAATGAAAATATTTAAAATAGAAGACATGAAGAGTGGGTGGTTTGTTGGTAACTTTGAGCCAACCGCTTATAAAACAGAGGGTTTTGAAGTATGCTTTAGGACTCATCCCAAAGGAGAAATTTGGGATACTCATTACCACGAAGAAATAACAGAAATCAATCTTTTAACAAAAGGCAAAATGACTTTGCAAAATAAAGAATTAAACACTGGTGATATTTTTATCTTAGAACCTTTTGAGATAGCAGATCCGGTTTTCTTAGAAGATTGTGACATTTTGTGTGTAAAGTATCCGGGAATCAAAGGAGACAAGGTGATTGTAAGAAAATGAATGAATTAACTAAAAATACTATAAAAATAAAAAAAACGTCTGCTGAAAACATTGCAACAAGAAGGATAATGGAAGTATTAGATATTGTTGATTTGGATGATTGTTCCACAATATTAGATGTCGGCTCTTGGCACCTTAAGCAAACTGTGGAAATGGCAGACATTTTTAGACACGCAATGGTTTATGCTTTTGAGCCAAACCCACCCTCTTATGATTTGTGCTTGAACTATCGCGATAGTTTACCAGCACAGATGAAGAATAGAATTAAAATTTTTAAAAAGGCGGCGTCAAACAAAGAGGGCGAAAGCAAGTTCTATGCTCTAGATCAATCTAAAACAAATTCGCAAAACTTAGGGATGAGTTCTCTAAATAAATTGGTAGATGGATTTGATGGCTCTCTACTTGGAGACTATTGGGTACAAAAAGAAATTAACATTGACTGTATTAGGATGGATAACTGGTTAAAAGAAAATAACATTAACAAGATAGACATTTTATGGATGGATGTACAAGGGGCGGAAAATTTAGCCCTCATGGGATTCGGTGAAAGATTAAAGGATGTTAAGATAATCTTTACTGAAGCCGGGCTTATTCCATATTATCAAAACCACTGTTTGAAGAAAGAGATAGATGAAATTTTAAAAGACCATTTTGTTTGTTTGGAAGATAAGACAAGAGTGGTCTCATGGGCTAGCGACATCGCCTCTGAGGCAGATGTTGTTTATCTCAATAAAAAATTTATACAATAGAGGAAAAAATGAAGATAATATCTCACCGAGGAAATTTGTACGGAAGAGAAGTTGATAATGAAAATAAACCAGAGTTCATAATGGAAGCTTTAAGGAAATTTGAAGTTGAGGTTGACGTTTGGTTTGTTAATGATTCTTGGTTTCTCGGTCACGATAAGCCACAATATCTTGTGGATTTAAATTTTTTTAATCAAAGAATGTGGCTCCATTGTAAAAACATGGAAGCTTTTAGTGAGCTTTCAAAAACCGATGGATTAAATTATTTCTGGCATGAGAATGACAAGGTTACAATCACAAGTCTTGGTGTTCCTTGGTGCAACTTGGGGACATACATAGATTCTGGAATAACAGTTATCTTTGAACACAAATCAAATTTGCCTAAATGTCTTGGTGTGTGCACTGATTATCCAATGGATTATTTATGAAAAAAAGTATAGTATTTAGAGGATTACCAGCGAATACATTTTCGGAAGCTTTGACTAGCTGTCGGCAGTGGTTTAGTGGAGAAATCGTCTTATCTACGTGGGAAGGAGAGTACATTGATGATTCTTGGCCAATAGATAAACTAGTAGTTTCAAAAGATCCCGGTCCAACGGTAGATTTCTTAAATCCCTCTCTAAAGTTTTCAACCAGACAATTAACTTCGGCCCTAAAAGGTGTTGCGGAATCAACTGGTGACATTGTCTTGTTGACTAGGACAGACATGAGACACTCCTCCGACATCTTTAGTTTTTATGAAAACAACAAAATTCTTTGTGGCAACATGATGACTATTGATCCTGCCTCTCATTTGCAAGAAAAATACTTTAGAATTTGCGACTGGTTTCAGTTATCGAATAAAGAATTAATTTCTAACTTTGTTGATGTAATCGATATGCATTTTTTGTACTTAAATAGTGGTTGTTGTATGGAGCAGGTTTGGAATATTTCTTTTTTAAATGAAATTTTCGGTTACAGAATTAATCCGTATGACCTAAGTCCATTTGAGGATAGATATTGGGATATTTTAACAAAACATTATAACATAATGAATACAATTTCAACTCTGAAGTCAGTTAACTTAAATTGGGCTAACCAACCTGAAGACTTAAGTTGTTATTTAACGGAGGAAAAAATACGTGCAAAATGAAAAACTAAAAGTTGGAGTCTTTTTTACAGGCTTCCTCAGAACATATCTTAGATATCATCATGTTTTTAACAGCCAAATTTTTTCAAAATACGATTGTGATATAAAATACTGTTTATGGAATAGGCACGAAGGTCCACCAAATAGCAGCCTTCGCGTACCCAATCAGAATAACTTTGGCGAACATGTTAGTGACGAAGAAATGAGGTTTCTTAGAGACTTTGGAGAAGCAAGAGTTATAGACATTAATCACTATACTGCGACAAAAAAACAATTCCAAGCTCTTGATCGCCCCGGTGACGTATTCAAGGTTGATAAGAGAGCGATGGCGCATGGAGATTATTTTGCTAATCGCATAATTGATCAATGGTTTTTGATTAAAGAAGGGTTTAGGATGTTTGAAAATCCGCAATCATACGATGTAATAATTAGGCTTCGCTTTGATGCTCCAACCTATAGTCTTCCTTTGATAATAAATGAGTGCCTAAACGTACCAGCTGACATTGGTGGTTGGGAATTTACGGACCACATGGCCTATGGAAATCCAGAAATAATGGAGACATATTCCAATCTCCATGAGCAAATAGGAGGTTTATATAGAGACTATAATATTGATGTTTCACATGCAGTAAACCTTCCCTTGTTTTACATAAGAAGCAAGAGCATTATCATCAATACTGATGAAAAAATTAAATATTCAATTAACAAAAGGTGACTAACAATGAAAGATTTTTTATTCTTCAACTATTCTTGGGTTAGAAATTCAACTATTCTGTTTGACAAATTTCAAAGTATCAAGGGGCACTCCATTGATGTTGTTGATGAAACAAATATACGAGATTTTAGACCCTCTTGCAAATACAAGAATGTTGTTTTATATCTACATGAAGGTTGGACCATACCCATAACCAATAATATAATAAATGATCACTGCAAGGATTCTGTTTTGATACAACATGATACGACCGATTTTGAAGATGTTCAAGTATGGTCCAGTAGAAAACCGGACATGGTTATGCAAAGAGAATTGACCAACCAGACTAAAAATGTGTGGAATTGTCCTGTAGAACCTTTTCATTTTGGAATCGAAAGCATTTACGATAATGAAAAGTACGAAAGAGACATAGATGTATCTCTAATGGCTACTATGACAAATCCTAGGAGAGCGCCTTTTGTTAGGCATGTTGTTGAGTTGGCTAAGGGACCACTATCTCACCTGAAGTGGCATCTTGAAGTGTCCCCAATTAACACTAGAACCCCAGAAAAATATAGGGAAGTGTGCAATAGATCAAAGATTGGTTTGCATTATTTTGGAAATTCATATGATTCAATTAGGATCTGGGAGTTGGCAAGTTGCAAAGCTGCAATTATAATGCCTAAAATGAGAAACCTATCGGTGTCCAAATCAGAAGTTCCTTTTGAAAAATATATGCATATAAATGATGATTTCTCAGACTTGGAGGAGAAAATTACATTTTTACTTGAGGAGGGCAGATACGTGAAACAGGCTGAAGAATGTTTTGAGGACTATCAAAATAACCACTGCCCCGAGAAATATTTCGAATCATATTATGCGAAAATCATGAAACATGCAAGGGTTTAAATGAAAGTTTTAATAACCGGCGGCACTGGAATGGTAGGATTAGCCTTCAGTGGTATAACAACAGAGCATGAACTTGTATTAGTGGGCTCTGCTGACTATGATCTCCGCCGTGCTAATGACTGCAGGCGTATGGTTGCCGATAACCAACCTGATGCTATTATTCATCTAGCAGCTAAGGTTGGCGGCGTCAAGGGAAATACGGACTATGTAGCAGACTTTTTTCGTGATAACATAATGATAAACACCAACGTCCTACAGTCCGCTGTGGAGTTTGGAATACCAAAAGTACTATCTCTTCTATCAACTTGCATATATCCAGACAGCCCCACATATCCACTTACAGAAGATCAGATTCACAACGGAGAACCTCACCGAAGTAATTTTGGGTATGCATACGCAAAAAGAATGTTAGAGGTTCAGTCTAGAGCTATAAGAAGTCAATACGGATTGAATTACATAACTGCTGTCCCAAACAACATCTATGGTCCCAAAGATAACTTTGATTTGGAAAATGGCCACGTCATCCCAGCAATGATTAGAAAGTTTTATGAGGCTAAAGAGAGCAACACCGACGTCATGCTCTGGGGATCTGGGCAACCTCTAAGAGAGTTTACATACTCTTCAGATATAGCAAAGGCATTGCTCTTTTTGTTAGAAAACTACGAAGAGCAATCTCCAATAAACATCGGCACAACAAGGGAGGTTTCAATCAAAAAAGTTTCTGAGATAATCTCCAAGGAAATCGGTTTCACAGGAAATGTAATTTGGGATACCTCAAAACCCGAAGGTCAACTAAAGAAACCAAGTTCAAATCAAAAATTTCTTGACATATCCCCAAATTTCTGCTATACTGAGTTAGAACATGGACTAAAAGATACCATCTCTTGGTTCAAAAATAATTATCCAAATGTAAGAGGTTTATAATGAAAGTTGCATTGATAACAGGGATGACCGGTCAAGACGGATCTTACCTGGGGGAACTACTGCTAGAAAAAGGCTACAAAGTTGTAGGTATAAAAAGAAGAACGTCGATAATTTCAACGTCTAGAATTGATCATTTGTTTGAGAATCCAAATTTTGTATTGGAGTATGGTAATATGAATGATTCAGGGTGTCTACACCGGTTATTGATCAAACATAGACCAGATGAGATCTACAACTTAGCCGCACAATCCCACGTCAGAGTATCATTTGACACACCTGAGGAAACATCTGACTTTGTTGGAATGGGAACCTTGAGGTTGCTCGAGGCTATGCGCAACGTCTGTCCACACGTAAGGCTTTATCAAGCATCATCTTCCGAGATGTTTGGGGATAACCCAGAAAATCCTCAGAGCGAAACAACTAGACTTATGCCGGCTTCACCATACGCTTGCGCCAAAGTCTTCGCGCACAACATATGTCGAAACTATCGAGAGTCTTATGATATGCATATTTCGAGCGGTATCTTGTTTAATCACGAATCCCCACGCAGAGGCGAGACATTTGTAACAAGAAAGATTACGAGAGCTGCTGCAAGAATTAAGCTCGGTTTACAAGATAAGCTTTATCTAGGTAACCTTGAAGCCAAACGCGACTGGGGTTATGCTGGGGACTACGTTAAGGCAATGTGGCTCATGTTACAACAAGAAGTACCAGATGACTACGTCATTGCGACTGGTGAGACGTATTCGGTCCAACAGTTCCTCGAGACAACGTTTGAGATAGCAGGCTTGAAGATAGAGGATCATGTAGAGATCGACAAAAGATTGTTTAGACCACATGAAGTCCCTCTGCTACTTGGCGACCCATCTAAGGCTAAGAATATATTGGATTGGTCTCCAGAGACTAGTTTTAACCAATTAGTTGAGATGATGTACACCGCTGATTTAGAAAAAATAAAAATAATTTAAAAAAAGACTTGACAACCCACCAAAAGGGTGATATAATGGTATTATAAATTATAGGAGATTAATATGGATCACAAATTATCAAGCCAAGCCATCGGCGCTTTAATGATGGCACTTCAAAAATCATTGTTGGAACAAACGGATATCGTCCCTGTTCTTCAAGACTTCCAAATCCAAGTTGATGATTCCGGCCAATTGGTCGTGATGAATCCTCCGACATTTGAAGTCAAAGACTCAATGAAGGTCGACAAGGATGCCTAGATACACTTACAAGTGTCTAGACTGCGAAGAGGTATTTGACGTTGTTCATGGTATGAACGATGAACACTTTACGTGTGGGTTTTGTATATCAAACAACATCCATAAAGTGCCTCAAATGCCTCATGTAGCTCGCCAAACCATCTCAAAGGGTGGTAAGGTGGGTGATGAAGTAAAACGCGCCATAGAAGAGAATAGAGCCCTTCTAAAGGAAGATAGGAAGATAAGAGTGGAGTTGCCGGATGGAGATTAGTATAGTTTTGGGATTATGCCTTATAGCCTCGATTGTGGCCAACATTATTCTTGTGCGTCTAGCAAGCTGGCAATCGAGAGACCTCACAGTCATATCTGATAGTATCGGAGACCTTGTCGAGATCATAGAAAACTATGGAAAGCACTTGAAGGACGTTTATAGTCTAGATGCATTCTATGGAGATGAGACGCTGCAAGCACTTATGGATCACACCAACGCTGTGAGGTCTCTATTAGAAGAACAATATGGTGATGTTATTTCAATAACCGAACCAATTGAATATGAAGTAACACAGGAAGAATCCGATGCCGAGGAAAAAATCGACCAAGAAGAAAAACATGTACTTTACGCAGGTGCACGAAGACGCGATAGTTAATTATTGCTCAATTGAATGTTTCAAGACGAAAGAAAAATTATATAGAGACCTGATCCAACCTGTGTTTTCACAAATGGTTGACAAGATTGTCTTTACCTATCGCTTTACAAGTCTACCTGACATTGATGACTTGCGAGATGAGTGTAAGGTTTATTTGACCACTATCTTAGGTAAATTTGACCCCGCAAAAGGATCAAAAGCTTTCTCGTATTTTTCTGTAGTAACAAAGAATTGGTTCATCCATAAGGTCAAAAAGAACAAGAAGCGCCTCGAACGAGAAGTTCCTCTTGATGTAGTCGAGATGGATCCAAACCTGAATATGATCGATCAAACACCATCATATCAGGATGAGAAAATTAGGAAAGAAAAAATAGAAGCTTTGAGGATGGAGATGTCATTGTGGCAAGTAGATTTCTCAAAAGAGAAAGAGAGAAAGGTATATGATGCTGTGATGGTTTTGTTCGACTCTGTCGACGAAATCGAGATATTTAACAAGAAAGCGATATACCTCTATCTACGAGAGATTACTGGTCTGAACACCAAACAGATTGTAACCCAGTTGAATAAGATGAAGAAAAGATATAAAGACTTCAAATTAGATTGGGATAATGGGGAAATCTGAGTGAGAACTAATTATTGGTATGAGTAGCAATAAAATAATAGAAGAAGCAATTGGCAACATCAGGGACGATCGGGAAACAACTCGAGAGCTCCTTGACGATGCCATGAGATACTTATCTCAAGATCAATCTAGACATAGAGATATAGGTCAAACCCTTGCTAAGTATGTAGAAACCCTGCAACGCTCAAATGAGCAGCTTGTAAAGCTTTGTGGTCTTTTGTCGAAAACCGAGAAAAACGATGAATTATCAGATAATGATTTTGCTCAAATATTTGATCAAATTCAGAAATCGGAGGATGAATAGTGGCCCGGTGGAATGTAAATCCATACCTGTATAAGCAGTTTTCCAACAGTGCTAGTGAAATGTTCGACTTCACCATGACGAATATTATGGATGGATTTTACAACAGCTCCTTATCTAAAACCACCGATGGGACATTTAAGGCCGTGTGTCTCTCGGGCATTAATGATGAAGCCAATGATGGAACAAGCACGTCAACTAAATCAGCTCAAACTTCATCAGTGAGTTCTGATGTCGACGGTGTTTTATCCACAAACTATATCAATATAGTAGTGAGACCATTGCAACCTTTTGGTAAAATGATAGTTGATCCCAGACTTCACAAGGGCGATTCGGATATGGTAAATGATATTATATCTATGCACAGATCCTCATTTACAGCAAGGTCAGATTATTCACTCAAGTATACGGATGCCATACAGTTTGGGCAGGTCATCGATTGCTACTTTGAAGAAGGTTCTATTTCCAATTCCGACTTTAAATCTTTGAGATTTAAGCAACCAACTGGTGTTTTGCTCGACTTATCATTTGTAGAGTTAGGTTCAGCCCTTACAGCAGACGGCGCTATGCTTGATTGGTCATCCGCAGCTTTATTGGGCAACTCTTCGCCTTATGAGGGTAACTTGGTTACTGTTTCCGGAAATAAAAAATACTTAGGAAGCAGAAGTTCAGGCATTTCACCTCCAGATTTTTGGAAAAATTTCAGAAAAAAAATCGAGGCTCACATCCAATCCGAATATCCTGAGCTGGGATTCAAAATTGCCAATCTTGGAGTAACACGAGATCTGGCAGCGTCTGCAGATAGGGGATCCAACAAGGCTCGAGCTAGTGGTTCTAAGCATGGCGCAGGACTCGCACAGGACCTCTATCTACATACAGAAAAATATGGAAAATATACTTCATATAAGAAATTTAACCCTATACTAGCTCAGGATCAAAAACTTGTCGACTCCATTATTAGGTTTGTGAGTAGACCAGAATACTCCAGAATAAGATGGGGCGGTTCCTTTGGTTCTGGAAAGCAAGCTCTCAACATTGGAGATACCCCAAAAGGTAGAGGCCAACTGGAGTTTCACCATTTTGAATTTAAAAATAACGAAATACCTAACTTATTCAAGGGTCATGAAGCAGAATTAGGCAAACTAGGGATGAAGTCCTCGGAACTAGTAAGTACAAAGGCTCTTGCAAAACTTTACAAGAAGCTCTTGTAATATTGATAAAGGGTTACACTAAGAGGTTCCAAAAATAATGGCAACAAAACCAACACAAGACCAAACTAAGGCATCTAACAAAGAGCATGCAGATAGAAACAAGAAAGTAGGAAAGAGACAAGGTATTGCTCAAAAACCTCTCGACGAAGCTATTCCAACTCTCGAAAGAGCACAGTGCGAAAAGGTGATTCATGGCGAAAATAATTCATTGATCATATTGGGTAGAGATAGGCCTGGTAATGTGTACTCTGGAACTGGCGCTCGAGGAGCAACAGGTGCATCCCGTATAGATCTCATTGCTGGATTAGCTTCCACTTATAGACATAAAGATGGATCATACGGTCAGCCAAACGAAGGAGTTATTGTCAATCCAAACTTTGCTATGGATGCAGCAAGAGTGTATATTACGCAAAGGGGGCACATTGATAGATATATGGGCCTCGCCGAAGTCCCAAGGCAAGCACCAGCTAATCGTTCAGCAGTTGGAATTAAAGCAGATGCCGTTCGTATTCACTCAAGAAATGACATAAAAATTGTAACAGGTAAATCCCGATTCGAGGGTACTGGTAAATCAGGCGAGAGACTATCCACTGGAGGACAAAACGACGTTGTCGGTACTATTTCCCTCATAGCAGGAAACTATACTGGGAAAGAAGAGAGAAGCGTCTTAGACATCTTACGTCCATTTGGAAGAACTAGTGATAGTCGAGAAACCCTACAGCCACTTCCAAAGGGAGATAACCTAATAGAGTGTCTAGAGGACATTATATTTTCTATTCAAAAGCTATCTTCTTTGGTGGGATCAAACACGGCAATGATACAAAAGATGGACATTGATATATTAAAGCACACTCACCCTGTAGCAGTATCTCCAATACCTCCTCACCCGCCAATAGCCTTGCCACCAATTCCTGCTCCTGGAGTAAATGTACCTGGATACAAAGCATCGCCATTGGTACAATCTGGGTGTATAAAGTCAATAAAATCCAGACAATCGTTTAACAAAAACCTTGGACTTATTAAATTCAACTACTTTAATAAACAGTTCGGGTCGGATTATATTAATAGCAAGAACGTATTCACAACATAGAGGTAACACATGGCTGAAATAGAAAAGAAATATTCGGACTACCAAACAAGCGAGTGTGACACTCAAGATCTTGTCGAACCAATTGACGAGCGGCTTTGTCCTACTTGTGAGATTGACCCAGATTGGAGACTTTCTGCCTCTCATTGGTCTATGGTGCAGGAGGCTTACCTTAATAAGTCAGTTTGTGAATATCATGTACGAGTCTACGATAGCGAAGTGAAGAAGGTAAACAATACCCCGATGGCGTCTGAAGAGGATATACGCAAAGTTGCCGCAGGTCGAATCCTTGTAGATTTTGACAAGCCTCTCAATGATGGCACTAGACAACAACTATTCAACGCTTCTTTCATTGTTGACACGTTTAGAGACTTAAATTCGAAAGAACTCGGGCTAGCGTACCTAGTAGCTATACCAGCATTTAACATGGATCAGATTCAACCAAATGACGCTGAAGATGCTGATATAAGTGAAATAGAGGAAGGCAATGGCGGAGAGATCATTGTTGATGTTTCAGGGTTTAATCGAAAACTAAGACAATTGAGATTGTCTCTAAGTACGTATGGGATGTATTATGCGACAGCTGTAAAAGCCGGAGCAGGATTTGTAATTCGCCAAGAATCTGATGAAACAAGTAGGATAAACTATGAGAATACCGTCCAGAAAATCAGAAACTTTAAGTCAGAGTTGAACGACAGACTGAAACTGAAAGGCTATCCTAAAATCGGCAACACTGGTATATTTAAAAGCAAGACTGCTAAGAGAATAAAGTTTGTCTTCAGATCCAATGGTAAGCCGTATGACCTAAAGAAGGTTTTTGTTTACGATGCATCGTGTGACAAATACATTAAGATTCCAATCCCAAATGGTCACCTATTAAGAAAGCCATCAATGAGAGTTGTCTATCATTTTCTAGAAAATCTAGACCAAGTCATCAATGATGTCACAGCGAAAGAAACAAAGCCATGGCTTGATTTCACATTGGCTAATTTTTACCCTAAATACATCGTAGATCGTGGAAGTCTAGCAGAAGCTGAAGATGTTCGATCTGGACTGGAGTGTTTGATCGAAGCCGACTTAGGATTGGGTAATGGTCAAATGGTCGACTATTTGGTCTCCGAAATTATGTCTGCTTTTGACTTAATGGAAGAACAACTCTCAGAGCAGGCATGCCGATCTCTAGCAGAGCAAGCCAGTGGCAGTGGAACTTCTTTGGCAGAGAAAAATAAAGACTTTGGAAAGACTCCGAAAGAAGAACGCGAACTCGCAATGAAGGCGAGATACCAAAAGGAATATGAAAACAAAGCTTTAAATTTCTTGATCGAAGGGCTCAATGATCAATTTGAGATAGAAAATGGAGTAAGACAAGAGATAGCAAATAAGAAAAACGTCTTTGACCTTATCAGTAAAGGATATGCAGATTATATAGACACCAACCCAATGGTTAGTATTGACTACAAAGATTCTAGTGGTGTGAAACGCACATCTAGATATATCAAAGTAATATTAACGAAAGAAGATTTAGAGTCTGCAAAGAAAGAGTATGCATCGAAAAAGTTTAACCTCTTAGAGGACGGTTCATTCGGAAATCAAATCCAAAATTCTCCACACTTTGAGGAGTCAATGGAGGCTGCCTCAGAGGTTATAGAGAATTTTGACAACACATTTATACAACCTGTCCGAGACGCGATCAAAGGCCGATCAGAATTTGAGTTGGTAGATGTTATTCCATTAATTGGCTTATGTGGCATGTCCAAAATTGCTGGAAAAGCAATGGAGTGCTTGTTGGCTGGTGTTTCTTTTGACGATTTCATGGATATGTTGATTGAGAAAACATTTGATTTTATGGAAGTGAACACTCTCGGCTTGTTTCTAAATGGCTTACCATACTCGTTCAGAACAGAACTAAATGAGACAATCGAAGAGCAATTTGGACCCGGTGTTGACATAACAAGTCTTCTAGGAATAAAACAAGTTGAAGGCGGTGGCCAAAAGATGAGAGATTTCGTCAAATCCAAACAGGTCGCCAAGAGAATTCTAGAATTATTTGAGAAATATGAAGAACCACTGAGTCAAGGAACAGATGAAGAAAAGAAGTTATTAAAGTCCTCATTGGGTCATAACACCTTCGGTCTCAACCCTTATGATCAAATCGCATGGGAAATGTCTAATCATTATAATAGAAAGTCAAAAGTGTATATCGACGGGCCCATAACTAGAAAGATCGACGACAAAGAGCGGGAATACAAGAAGAGAGAAAAGTTTGTACTAAAATTCATCAAGAATAAATTACGAGAATATAAAAAATCTCAAAATTCGTTCCGCAAAGCTATGAACAGAGTAGCAAGCTCCATAGGATCGACAATAGATGACGTTAGGGATAGTGTAGGAGATATTGCATCTGAAAGAAGAGAAATTAAGGACGGAATATCTAGTTTCGAATCTTTGATTGAGAAAGAGAGATCTACTATAGATGCAATACGATCCGGATCCTCATTTAACGAAGATGGGACAATATCGAGCTTCCCACTTCCAAGAGCTGAGCAGCTTCGACGAATGAAAGAGGTAGCTGGAAGAGTAGTTGACTATAAATCTGTCATATCAGACTTAGAAGAAGAGCTGGATGGCTTTGTGAAGGATCGAGCAAAAGAGGAAGTTCAGGAGCTAAAAAACAGGGTTGACTTCCTAGTGGATCAAGCATCTCAAGATGTTACTCAAAATATAGCAGAAGCACTAAGAGAATTGGACAATCTTTATCAAAAAACAAAGCAAGGCATCAGCCGAGCAGTTGATAGTTCAATCATAACATCTGGCGAAATTGGTGAAACCCCAGAGGGAGAATTGAACCCATTTGAGCAAGCAGCTAAAAACTTTCAAGAAACAGCCCTTGGGGTAAAAGTTGACGTTGTTTTTGATGTAATATTTGATTTTGTGATAGACTCGATTCTTGGATTCTTTTCTGTGGATGATTTGTTCGAGAGGATGCGATCAGTCCCAGCTGTTGACTTCGCGATAGATAAGATCGAAGACTTGTTTATTAAGCCATGTCCTGTAGCACCAGTAATATATCCACCAGCAAACGACTTTATGAAGTCTTTATCGGTAGATGTGTGTAATCCAAACATCTCTCTTTCGTTCCCAAAAATCATACTTCCTAACATTGATGCCAGGTTTCACATTGAATATGAGTTTGGTGAAATATTTAGAGAAGCGATCATTAAACTAGCAACTGACATAGCACTTAATTTATTAAAGAGACTAATGTCTACTTTAGAAAGCGCCCTTTGTAAGCTAGTAGAGGGTATCGGCGGCATTGTAGCTGATGGACTGCAGGGAAACCTCAAAGGTAGTTTCTATCGTGCTCTAAATGAAGCTTTTTGTAATGATGGGCAGAATCCTGAAACAAGCCAAAGCAAAGCAGAGGAGTTAGCTGAAGCTTTGTTTGCGCCATTTTCCTTTGATGAGGGAGGAGACTATACAGGATCTGGAGCTAGAGTATCAAATATCATATCGTCGGTCGCCACAACTAAAGAGTTTTTAGAGGCAATGGTTGCTTATGAAGGTGAAGAGAATGATCAGTTTAACCAGAGAATATCAAATGCTATCTCAACTCTGTCACCAGAAATGGAAGTCCTATTGGGTGATCCAAATCAGGTAGCGTATTTCTTTAAGAGCCTTGGTAGTTTTCTACCACCAGAAGATAGATCTAGAATTAGAGATTTGTTAGATGCAGGAGTACCTAATCTTCCGATGTCCGAAGCAATATGTTTGACGAATGATCAGCTAGATGAGTGGAACAGGTTGAGAGAAGACTTGTTGACCGGTGGAGATTTCGATCCTAGCGACACGGTTAGAAAGTTGAACGAGGAGACTCTCACTGTCTTGGGTGGGACAATGGATGATGTTGCCTTACTTGAAAAAGATGGCCCGTTTATAGGAGCAGCCACTAATGAAATCTTAAAAGATGTTTGTAATCCAAACAATGTATTTAATGATAGCTCACAAAGCCAGTTTGATAGAGAGCAGTCAGAAGAGTTGATTGATGGATTCTTTGATAATATATCTA